>Ga0209006_10001003_pt1 | contig 26055 bp, 22 predicted proteins | sample JacPin_JW_Ref_O2_FD_188567 | JGI IMG/M metagenome (GOLD analysis project Ga0209006, IMG submission 188567) | Forest soil microbial communities from Algoma, Ontario, Canada - Jack Pine, Ontario site 1_JW_Ref_O2 (SPAdes) (version 2) | ecosystem: Environmental > Terrestrial > Soil > Boreal...
CGCTTCTCCGTCGGAATCGTAGTCAAATTCTGAGAGGTTACGTTAGATATAGGCTGTCATCCAGAACGAAGCGAAGGATCCTTATTGCTCCCACACCGCTGAAAGCTTCAGCGGTGCCCCCGCCACTGCAGCCTCGCGCGCGCAGCGGACGCGCAAGGTGAAAAAAAAAGCCCCGCCATCCCGAGCAGAGGCGTTTTTCCGCCCGAGGGAAGCCCCTCGCGAAATCGAGTACTTTCGATTTCTGCCAGCGTTCTCGCCCCATTGCCTTCCTTCGTTAAGCGTATACTTGTGGTAGTTCCCTTTGGTCCCTTTATGAATCGTACCCTGAGCGAAATGACTTACAGCGAGGGGAATATCTCGTCCGGGAAATGCACCGGATGTGGACAGGTATTCACAAAATCGGCTGGCGCGCTGGCCAGCAATGAGAATACCGAGTGGGAACTGGTCGGTGCCTTTGGTAGCCACGACTGCGCCGCTCCCCCCTTGAAGGCGGTTTTATGAAGGCAGCTCAGTAGTCATAAGACCCAGGCCCAGGCATCCCCGCCAGGACGATCCCGACCAGACAAATCCCTAGCGATCTGATAGACTTTCCCGCATGACCCCGGAAGAACGTGAACGCATGAACGTTCTCGTGCTACTGATTCAGCAGGAAAAAGACCAGGACAAGTTCACGAAACTGGTCGAAGAACTCAACAAGCTCATCTCCCAAAAAGAAAACCGCTTCCCGCCCAAGCCATCAACGCACAATTAGGACACCACCACCCCTGTCTTTTCACATTCCCGTAACATTTCCCGCGTATAGTCCCTCCTTTCACAGTAATTCCTACTCCACCCACCTCGACGAGGAGCCTATGGCCACCGCCACACTACCCGAAATAAAGCCCCAGTCCGCACTCGACGCAAAATTCTCCCGCTCTCCCGGCAAACTCGGCATCATCATTTTCGGCGCCATCATGATCGTGGGCGTTCTCTATGCCGGATCCAGCCTGGTCCGGGATCTTTCCAATAACGCCGGGTCCGGGCTGCAATATTTGCTCCTGGGCATCGCGTTGCTGGTCGCGCTGGCTTTCGAGTTCGTCAACGGATTCCACGACACCGCCAACGCTGTGGCCACGGTCATCTACACTCATTCGCTCGAGCCGCACTTCGCGGTGGCATGGTCCGGCCTCTGGAATTTCCTGGGCGTGCTCACCTCGAGCGGTCTGGTCGCTTTCGCAATCATCTCTCTCCTTCCCGTCGAATTGATTCTGCAAGTGGGGAGCAAGGCTGGATTCGCCATGGTCTTCGCCCTGCTGGTCGCCGCCATCATCTGGAACCTCGGCACCTGGTGGTTCGGATTGCCTGCCTCCAGTTCCCACACTCTTATCGGTTCCGTCATCGGAGTCGGCATCGCCAATCAGCTCATCGCCGGCCGCTCCGGCACCAGCGGCGTGGATTGGGGCCAGGCCAAGAATATCGGCTATTCCCTGCTGCTCTCGCCGATCGTGGGTTTCGTCTGCGCGGCTCTGTTGCTTCTGCTCGCGAAAGCCCTGATCAAAGACGAAAAACTTTACCGCGCTCCCGAAGGCACCGAGCCCCCGCCGCTCTACATTCGCGCCCTCCTCATCCTCACCTGCACCGGAGTCAGTTTTTTCCACGGCTCCAATGACGGGCAAAAAGGCATGGGCCTGATCATGCTGATTCTTATCGGCACCGTGCCCGCCGCCTATGCCCTGAACCACGCCGTCACCTACGAGCAGTCGCAGGATTTCATCGCCGTCAGCCAGCAGGCCGCGGAAACCGTAAGCCACTACGTCAGCCCCGACGCCGTGATCGGCGACGCTCGCGACGATCTCACCGACTACATCCGCACCAAACAGTTCACTCCCAACACCATGCTGGCCCTGCGCAACCTGATCAACGACATCGGGACCGAAACCAGTCTCTACAAGGAATTGAGAAACGTTCCCAACAGCCGGGTACGCAACTTCCGCAATGACATGTACCTGGTGAGCGAGACCCTGCGCCTGATGAAGAAAACCGGCCAGCCCACCATTTCCGATCCCGACAACGCTGTGCTCGCCAACTACAAAAAGCACGTGGACTATTCCACCCGCTTCATCCCCACATGGGTAAAAGTCGCGGTCGCCATGGCGCTGGGCCTCGGCACCATGGTGGGGTGGAAGCGCATCGTGATTACGGTGGGCGAAAAGATCGGCAAGAGTCACCTCACCTACGCGCAAGGCGCGGCCGCGGAAATCACCGCGATGGCAACCATCGGCGCCGCCGACGGCTTCGGCCTGCCCGTAAGCACCACGCACGTTTTGTCGTCAGGCATCGCCGGCACCATGGCCGCCAATCACTCCGGCATCCAGTGGTCCACAGTCCGCAACCTGGCCCTGGCCTGGGTCCTGACGCTGCCAGTAGCCATGCTGCTATCCGGCTCCCTATTCTGGCTCTTTAGGAGAGTGTTTTAGCGGGCGGCCGCTAATGGTGCGCCTCGTCAACACGTTCCAGCCCCGAGAAGGGGCGGCATTGGAAAGCCCGGCACGTAAGTGCCGGGTCGAAGTCGAAGCATCCTTCAAGTCCCGGAAGGACGGCGTTCCGCAACAATCTTCCCGCGTAGTGTCACCGATCGGCTTCTTCGTCTTCCACCTGACCAAGTAGCGCCGGGCATTTCGCTTCAAATTCAGAAATCGCGATTTCCTTCATAACCCTAGGATTGCGTCATGGTCATTTCAACTGGTCAACAACTATGGAAACCTGCGCGGAAAACTTTAAGAGTGGGGCAAGCTGTTTGCCGGCAGTGGGTTAGTGTACGCCAAATCTACGGCAGCCCGAACGCATACACCGCGCTGCCCGCTGCGATGGCCACATACTCTTTCCCATCCACCGCGAAAGCGATCGGCGGAGCGTAAACCGCACCGCCCATCTGGAAGTGCCACAGCGGCTTGCCTGCCGCCGCATCCATCGCGATGAAATTTCCCTCGGCGTCGCCAGTAAAGACCAGCCCGCCAGCCGTCGACAGAACCCCGGACCACGTCGGCGAAGTATGCTCAAACTTCCACTTCACCTGCCCGGTCGCTGGATCGATAGCCTTCAGGAATCCGTGATACGGCTTGGCCTCTTCCGAAGGAAAATAAGCGCTGCCGTAATACGCGTGCCCCGCCTCGTAAGGCTGCGGAGCCGTGCTGAAAATGTCGCACTGGTCGCGGGCCGTCACATAGAACAGTCCGGTTTGCGGATCGTAAGTCGGCGCCATGAAGTTGGTCGTGCCCAGCGCCCCGGGACAAACTGTGTGCCCCTCGAGCGTTGGTGAAGCGTTCTGGTTAGCCACGGGGCGGCCCTCGGCGTCTTTCTCATCGCTCCAGGTAATCTTTCCGTAAGCGTTCGCCGAGAGCAGTTTGCCGTTCGTGCGATCGATCACATAAAAGAATCCGTTGCGGTTGGCCTGTGCGATCAGATGCTTGCCGCCGGTGTCGATAATCACCGGCACCTGGGTCGCATCCCAGTCATGCTCGTCGTGCTTGGTGAACTGGAAATGCCAGTTCAGCTTGCCCGTATTGGCGTTCAGGGCCAGCAGTGTGTTGCTGTAGAGATTATCGCCCGCGCGTCCCTCGCCGCGGTTCGAGGGCGCTGGATTTCCCGTGGGCCAGAAAATCTGATTGGTCACCGCATCGTAAGTGCCCGTATTCCATGCCGGCGCGCCGCCAACTTTCCACGAATCGCCTTCCCATGTGTCATTACCCGGCTCGCCCGGCCCCGGCACGGTGTAGAAACGCCAGCGGCGTTTTCCAGTGGCAGCGTCGTAGGCGTCAATAAATCCGCGCACGCCGTATTCACCGCCAGATACGCCGATCACCACGAGATCCTTCACAGCCAGCGGGGCCACGGTGAAACTGTGTCCAGTCCGGTAGTCGGCGGCGACGACGTCCCACACAACGTTGCCAGTCTTGGCATCGAGAGCGATCACGTGAGCGTCGAGCGTGCCGAGAAAAACTTTGTCGCCAAGAATCGCAAGCCCGCGATTCACCCGCCCGCAGCACGGACGAATATCGCCAGGCAGCGGATGCTGAAACATCCAGATCGGCCGTCCGGTGCGCGCATCGAGCGCGAAGGCGCGGTTGTCTTGCGCCGTGGCGTAGAGAATGCCGTCCACCAGCAGTGGCGAAGTCTCGAGCTTCCCGGTAGCCGCGGTCTGATAGACCCATTTCGCGGTCAGCGTGCGAACATTGGTAGTGTTGACCTGGTCGAGCGCGCTGAAGCGACGGCCCAGGTAGTCGCCGGAGTAGGTCATCCAGTTCTGCGGTTCCTTGGCGGAGTTGAGCAGCCGGTCAAACGTGACCTGCGCGTGAGCACCGTCCGCAATCGCCATGTATGCGAACAGGATCGCTAACGCCCCCGTCAAAAGTGGAAGACTCCGCGCTCTCTGCGGCCATTCTCCGCGATCTCTGCGATTAAGCCTGTTCATTTCGCCCCCACGCTGATCAGGTACGCCACGATATCGTCTAGATCTTTGTCGCTCATAATGTCGGCATTGTATTTCGGCATGGTCGACTCCCGGCTCTTCTGAAAGGAGCGCAGCTTGTTTTTCTCCAGTAGATAAATTTGTTCGCTCCTATCCATGATCTGCACGGTGAAGCTGTCTTCATTGAGCGTCACGCCATTGATTTCCTTTCCATCTGCGGTGATTACTTTGACGCTCTCGTACTCCTGGGGAAATTCTTTCGTTCCTTCAGTCAGCCCCCAGGCCAGGCGCCGGCTGGGATTGCGCACCGCATCAATGATCGCCTCGCGCGTGCGCGATCCACCCACGGATGTGAGTTCAGGCCCGAGCCGTCCGCCTTTGCCCGCAACCATGTGGCACAGCGAGCAGTTGCCGTCTCCGTAGAACAATTCTTTGCCCCGCGCCGCATTGCCCACCGCCTGGGACGCCGCTTTCACTTCCTGGCTGCGAATGTAGGCAATGATCTGCCCGATCTCTTCATCGGTCATCCCGACACCCTGGCCGTTGGTGCCATTCGCCGGCATGGCCGTGCCCGCGATCCCGTTGCTGATCACCTGGAACATTTCCGCGTCGGAATGCGTGTGCTTTTTCTGTGCCCGCGTCAGGTCGGGACCGCGTCCACCGCCGCGCGCGCCCAATCCGTGGCACAGCGCGCAGTTGATGCGAAACTGATACTCGCCTGCCTTCGCCGCCTGGGGGCCGCCAGCCATCGGATTGCGATCGTCCGCGGCGAACGCGAAGGCGGAGCTTACCAATGCCGCTATGATCATGCTTGCCGCCAAGGCAAATCGGGGAACCGAACAAATCGCTCGCCCTGTTAATCCTTGTCTCGCGAATCCGTGTCTCGTGGATCGGTAGCTCGTGAATCGATATCTTATCGATCGATGTCGAAGGGAACACACGCTGGTTTTCCTGGGCATGAGGCGAGCCTCTTCCAATCGTTGACGTGAGCAAAACGAAAAAAGAATGTTTGGAGACAGAATTCTAGCGGATATTCACATCGCGCCGAACGAAGAATTAAACAAATCCTTCAAATGCTTAAGAGGGGTCTTCGGAAGGTCGAACATGGGAAGATCGCACCTCCGAAGATCGCACATGCTCCGGACGGAACCCCATACCGATCACGCGGGCGGGAATGCGGCGCAGGATCGGCCATCGTCGCAGCAACCGCAGTGGCCACGGAAGCGTGAATGGCTGAGAGCTGGAGAGAACCCGCCGGATGACTCCGTTTTGCAGCAGCACCTGAAGCTTCTGCATCGCGCGAGTCGGAAATTCGCGGCGCCTCTGCACAGCACGAAGGTCGCCGTCTCTGAGGTTGCCCGCGGCCAGCTTGGCGGCCAGAATGTTGGCTGCCGCCACCGCGTCCTGAATCGCGAGATTGATACCCACCCCTCCAACCGGTGACATGGCATGCGCCGCATCGCCAATACAGAGCAAGCCTGGACGAAACCACTGCGTCAAGCGATCAACTTTCACCGTTAGAAGACTTACCTCGTTCCAGTCACGCAGCTCGCCGACGCGGTCGCGCAGGAAAGGCTCCAGAGTGGCAACGTCCTCGCGAAATTGTTCAATCCCGCGTTGGCGAATCTCATCCGCGGCGCCCTTCGGAATGAGAAAAGCACACTGCCAGTACTCTTCGCGGTCGATCATGACAAACATTTTTCCGGGTTCGATGTGCCCCAGGCTTTGGCCGGGATCGCTAACGTGCCGGCTGATTCTCATCCAGAAAACATCCATGGGTGCGCCCAGGTCCATCACCTGCAAACCGGCCTGTTCGCGCACCATCGAATGCCGTCCATCCGCTCCGATGGTCAGAACACTGCGAATTTCCAATGCGCCATCGGGACTCTTCGCTCTCACCCCAGCGATTCGTCCGCCGTCCTTGATGGGATCGGTGATGAGATCGGTCGCTTCCGCTTGCATCCTGACTTGAAAGCCCGAATAGCGTCTGCCCTGCTCGACGATGAAGTTGAGAAAGTCCCATTGCGGCATGAATGCGAGAAACTTGCACCGCGTTGGGAGATGTCTAAAGTCGGCGATCGTCACGATGTTTTTTTCTTCGCCGACCTGGCCGGCTAGTTGCTGCAACTCCTGGTGAGGACGTTTCAGGAACTCCTCAAGGAGCCCGAGCTCATGCATCAACTCGAGCGTAGAAGGATGAATGGTATCGCCACGAAAGTCGCGCAGAAAATCGGCATGCTTCTCAAGAACCGTGACCTCGACTCCCGCGCGCGCGAGCAGAAAGCCGAGCATCATTCCGGCCGGCCCTCCGCCTACGATGCAGCACCCGGTTTGAATCGTTGTCGTCACAAGCGTCAGTGACAATCTGCTGTCACAAGTCTCCAGTTAGCTTCCGGCCATCGCATCGCGCATTCCTCCCGTACATGTCCGGCGGGTATCTGTGAGCCGCGCCTATCGACTCTTTACACTGGAAATTCCCTGAAGTTAAGGCGAACTTTTCCCCGGTCCGGAGACTTTTTAACTGTAGACGCGCAAGTCGCTGACAGTTCAGCCTTTCCAGCGGAAGGCGCCCGCTTGAGACAGGCCCACATGGGCGAGTACGCGGCAGGCAAACTCGCGGGCCATGGCGTCGAGCGAAGCGGGCAAGTTGTAGAAGGCGGGAATCAGAGGGAACACGGTGGCGCCCGCGTCGGCGGCCCGGTACATGTTGCGGATGTGAATTTTGTTGAGCGGCGTCTCGCGCACGCACAGCAGCAACGGACGTTTCTCTTTGAGGCAGACGTCGGCGGCGCGCTCGATCAGGTGCGAAGCGATGCCGTTGGCGATGCGGGCCAAAGTGCCCACGCTGCACGGGATTACGATCATGGCGTCGGCGGGATAAGAACCACTGGCCACGTTGGCTCCGATGTCAGCGTTCGCTTGTTCTTTGATTTTCGACTGTCCGCCGGCTCGGGCCGTGGCTTTTCGCGGGGCCTGTCCCAGAATCTGGCGGATAAGATTTGCCCGGCCACGGATGCCGAGTTCTTCGGCGAGAACGCGCAGTCCGGAATCTGAGGCGATGAAGTTTACCGTCTGAATGCGCGCATCGCGCTCGACGGCGAGCAGCACCTGCCGCAGAAATACTGAGCCGCTGGCACCGGTGGTCGCGATAGTCAGGTTCTGCGGCGGCTGATTCGACAATGCGGCTCCGGCGTGGCGACGTGAAGGTCGCTAAAGCATAGGGATGCTGCAGAGCAGAAGTCAAGAACAGGGTCAGGGGTCTGGGCTCCGCTGAAGTGATGACGCGGTGGTTGACGAAAGAGAAAACCTTTGCACCGGAAGGGATGTTTTTGTTGGCAAGGGTTAGCTAGGAGCTAAAAGCTAGAAGCTGATTTTATGGCATCCGCCACCAACTTGCGATCCCGGCGCAGCGCAGGGCAGTTGTACGCATTGGCGGGCGTGGAGCGCGAAATCCGCGCGCAGGACACGCACAACCGGCGCAAATACCTTCGCGAATATGGCGACGCCTTCCGCACCTACGACTCTCTTCTCGACTCGCCACAGCTTCAGAATGCAATGCAGGCTGCCGACGTGGTGTTGATCGGCGATTACCACGCTCTGCCTGCGGCCCAGCGCTATGCGGCGTCTGTAGTAGAGCAGCGCGCGCTGGCCGGCGGGCGTCCGGTGGTGCTGGGCGTTGAAACCATCTTCGCGCGCGACCAGCACATTCTCGACGAGTGGTGGCGGCGCGAAATTGACGAGAGCGAACTTCGGCAGCGCATCCGCTTCGATCTCGACTGGGGTTATGACTGGACTCCGTTCTACGAATTGCTGGCTACCGCCCGCGATCATGCCGAAGGCGTATATGGCCTCGACTGCATGCCGCGCGAAGACCTGCGGAAAATCGGGGCGCGAGACCGGCACGCTGCCGCCAAGATCGCCGAGATTCGCCAGCGCCATCCCGGCGCCGCGATTTTTGTGCTGTTCGGCGAATCGCATCTCGCCCCCGGGCATTTGCCACGGGTGTTGCACGAGGAAATGCCGGGCACCAGAATTCTGACCGTGCTGCAAAATGTGGACGCGCTCTACTGGCGCGCAGCCGGCGAAAGCGCCGACAAAGTGGAGGCGGTGCGCGTCCGCGAGGATGTGCTGTGCGTTTTCAATGCGACACCGCTGGAGAAATACGAGAGCTACCGGCTCCTCCTCGACCAGTGGAGTCGGTGCGAAGATATTCCTGATTTCGCTCCCACGATCTATAACCTGATCGACAGCCTGGTGCGGTTTCTCGAGATTGATCGTTACTCTTCGCACAACGGCACCCAGCCCAAATTTCTGGTCGACATGATGCCGGAAGTTTACGGCGGCACGTCAGATGCGATGCTGCGCCGTTTACTTGCACGAAAAGGGATAAGCGAACTGGAGACGGAATCGCTGCTGGGGCAGGTGGAACAGCGCGGCAGCACTTACCTGTCGCGGGTAAACGCGTTCTACGTGCGCGAATTTCAGATGCTGCACGTGGCGGAAGACGCCGCGCGTTTTCTGCATCAGGCCTGCCAGGGTTTGCCGCGGCGCTGGAACGCTGGTGTTACGGACCAGAAGAACGCGGAAAACTGTGCGCCCGCCGCGACTCTCGATGCTTTCTACGCACGAATCGTCGAGCACGCCGTGGCTTACTTTGGATCGAGGCTGCTGTGTCCTTCGCGACCGGCGCAGGATGGTGAAGATTCTGGTTTGCTCTCTCGCGCAGCCTGCGACAAAGCGGCGCAGTCGGCGGTTCGTGGCGATGATCTGCATAAGGTTGAGGCCTCGGCGCAGGAGTGGGGGTACCGCATCGGAAGCCACATCTACGATGCTTACCTGGCCGGTAAAGTGAAGCCCAGTGGCCTGCGCCGGTTGTTCCTTGCGCATCTCGAGGAACCCGGCCTTGCCCGCAAAGTCTGTGCTGCTGTGATCGCCAAGGCTCGCGCGCTTTCCCGCACCGCCCGCTCTTAACACATTCCTCCACTCGAAGATGCTACTCTGGACATCACCCGGCTCGATGCTGAGTGCCGACTGCTGAGTGCTTCTTGAACGCCGAATCCATCCGCAAACTGTTTGACCAGGTTCGTCGCGGCAAGCTCACACCCGACGACGCAGTGCAACGCCTGCGCCACCTGCCGTTCGAAGATCTCGGCTTCGCAAAGGTTGACCACCACCGCGCCCTGCGCGTGGGGATGCCGGAAGTGATTCTCGGCGAGCGTAAGAGTCCAGCGAACCTGGCGCAGATTTTTGCGCGACTTGCGAAGCAGGGCGGCAATATTCTCGCAACCCGTGCCGATGAAAAACAATTTGCCGCCGTGAGGAAAAAAGTTCGCGGGGCGGAGTATCGCAAACTGGCGCGGGCGATCGTGTTGCAGCGCGATGCGAAGACCTACGGCAAAGGAACCATCGCGGTTGTCTCGGCGGGAACCAGCGATATTCCGGTCGCTGAGGAGGCAGTCGTCACTGCCGAAGTGATGGGGAATGAAGTCGAACATTTCTACGATGTGGGCGTCGCCGGCATTCACCGCCTGCTGGCGAATCGCGAGGCGCTGATGAAAGCCCGCGTGGTGATCGTGTGCGCCGGAATGGAGGGCGCGTTGCCCAGTGTAGTGGGAGGGCTGGTCGGGGTCCCCGTAATCGCCGTGCCTACGAGCGTGGGTTACGGCGCATCTTTCCAAGGACTGGCTGCGCTGCTCGGCATGCTGAATTCTTGCGCCTCGAATGTTAGCGTGGTGAATATTGACAACGGCTTCGGGGCGGGATATGTGGCCTCGCTGATTAACCGCCTGGCTTGAGTGAACGAGTTTGAATCGGGCCAAGTTTCAAACTTAGATTAATAGGAGGAACCCATGAGTAGCTCACTATCTCCAGAAATTAAACAACTCGTCGACGGCCCTAACTTTGCGCATCTTGCCACGCTTATGCCGGACGGTTCTCCGCAGGCTGTGCCGGTCTGGATCGGGCGCGAGGGCGAGCGTCTCGTGATCTGCACTGGGGAAGGCTCGCTCAAAGCAAAGAACACGCGGCGCGATCCGCGAATTGCCTTGTCGATGGTGAGTTTTGATAATCCCTATGAAGAGCTGCAGATTCGCGGACGCGTCGTCGAGCGCCGCCCGGATACGGAGTTTAAAACGCTGGACTCGATTTCGCATAAATACACGGGCAAGCCCTATCCAATGAGGAGTCCAGAGGGGCGCGTCGCGTTGATCATCGAGGTCGAGAAAGCGCGATACACTAAGCTCCCCTTCCAGCACACGCCGCCGAAATAAAGAGGGCGCGGTTTTCGCCGTGCCCGCCTCACCCAGCGCTACAACACTCTTACCGCGTGTTCTCGCCACCTCGAGTTACATTCCTGACTGTTTCGAGTTCTCTTCCACGACCAGCTTGTTCTCCACGCTGAAAGCGCCGGGGAGTTGGTTGGCTCGAATGCCGGCGATTTCTTTGTCCATCTTGGTTTCTACAGAACCGTAGAGCGTGACGTGTCCGTTGTCGACGATGATGCGAATCGGCCGCGCAGGATCCATCGCATATTTGCTCAACACAGGGTCGCGATAGAGCGTGCGCTCAGCACGAATGCGCAAGCCGTCGTCGAACGTTGACACAGGCGCGATCGAGATGTTGTCGACAACGTCCTTCACGCCGGGCATGTTTGCGATGTCGGCTAGAGCTTCGTCGCGGCCAACGCCGGTTCGATCCTGCCCTTCCACTACGACTACGCCGTCCTTCACGGCCAGCGCGAAATAATCGAAGGTAATGTCATAACCGGAGCGCACGTAGCGCATCTTCTCCGACAATTTTTTGTTGAGTTGCTCGTCGGTCACATTCGCGCCGGCGACTGTGATCAGATCGCGCACACCCTGGACGCTCGGGGTCTTGCGAGCCAGTTTGGCCGCGTCCAGCTTGTGCTGGTACAGATCGACTGTGCCTGTCAGCGTTACGATGCCGTCTTGCACGTTCGATTTCACGTCGCGAAACTGTCCTTTTTTCGCCAGCTTTTGCGCAACAGTGGTTTGAATCTGATTGTCATAACGAGCCGCAGACGCGGTCTGCGCCGGTGTTTGAGCAGGCGTTGTTTGCGCAGTCGTTGTTTGCGCAAAAAGTGTCGCGTTCAGCAGCCCCGCTGCCAGCATAGAACCGACTGCTCTCAGCAAGCCTTGTTTCTTTGTGATTGTCACAGGTCACCTCCGACCCAGTTGACGAAACTTTACGAATTAACTGCCTGGTTAATTACTTGGATGCGGAGGCTGGCGCGGGGGATGCATGTCGCGAGGCGAATCTGGAACCGGCGAAGTAAGACTGATCCACGCAACTTTCTTCGCGGGAAGGGGTTAACGTAACTAGGTCTGTGGGCAGTCCGACTTCGTTTTTCCTCAGAGGAGTTGCTTCTCACCGCGTTAGCGGCGCGGACTGCGGGAACGCGCCGAAGTTTTCCGAGGCGCTGCACTCTTCTTGACCTTGCTCCCGTTGATCTTCGTTTCGCTGATCCTGTTTCCGAAGACGCGGACGAAGATTTTGTCCACGTTCTTCAATTGCCGTTTGAGGTCGAAGGCGTATTCGATCTGTTTCCGCGGGACGCGGCTGGTAATTTCTCTATCGGCTAATACCTGCTCGTGGAAATCCAGTCCCTCTTTCCAGGCGCGCATGGCGTGGGCTTGGACCAACCGGTAAGCGTCCTCGCGCGAGACGCCGTGCTCCACCAGATCGAGCAATAGCTGTCCGCTAAAAATCAGGCCGCGCGTGCTTTCCAGGTTCGCCAGCATGCGGCCGGGATAAACGAACATCGTCTCGATCAGGTTGGTGGTTTTGTTCAGAAGATAGTCGGCCAGCGTGGTCGAGTCGGGCAGGATTATGCGCTCCACGGAGGAATGCGAGATGTCCCGCTCATGCCACAACGCGACATTTTCAAATCCTGCTTGCGCGTTGCTGCGCACCACGCGCGCCAGGCCGCTGATCTGCTCCGTCGTGATTGGATTGCGTTTGTGCGGCATGGCCGACGACCCTTTTTGTTTTTCGCTGAAAAACTCCTCGGCCTCGCGCACTTCGGTGCGCTGGAGATGACGAATCTCGGTAGCGATCTTGTCGAGCGTTGAGGCAACTACCGCGAGCGTGGCGAGATAGTAAGCGTGGCGGTCGCGCTGAATCACCTGCGACGAGACTGCCGCGGCTTTCAATCCCAGGCGGGCGCACATTTTCTCTTCCAGTTCCGGCGTGAGGTGCGCGAAGATGCCGACCGCTCCGGAAAATTTCCCGACCCGCATGTCTTCGGCGGCGGCCGCGAAGCGCGTGATGTTGCGCTGAGTCTCGGAAAACCAGTTTGCCAGCTTGAAACCAAAGGTGATGGGCTCAGCGTGGATGCCGTGGGTGCGGCCCACCATGGGGGTGTCTTTGAATTCCCAGGCGCGGCGTTCGAGAGCTTCGGACAGATTTTCCAGATCCTGAGCGATCACTTGGGATGCCTGCTTGATCAACAGGGCCTGAGCGGTATCGACGACATCGTTCGAGGTGAGACCGTAGTGGAACCAGCGCGCGTGCGGGCCAACGATCTCGGCGACGGCAGTGGTGAAGGCGATCACGTCGTGGCGAACCTCGGCTTCGATTTCCAGAATGCGCTCCACGCTAAAGTCGGCGCGCTCGCGGATGGCCTGGGCTGCGTCTTTGGGGACCATGCCGGCTTCGGCCAGGGTCTCGGTGGCGGCGACTTCCACGGCCAGCCAGGTGCGGAAGCGATTTTCGTCGCTCCAGATGCGGGCCATGTCGGGGCGAGTGTAACGTGGGATCAAGGCGGGAACGCCTCCTCGGGTGGGATCAAGAACTGTGGGACTAAGGATTCTAAACGGAGGAAGGCAAACACACCAGCGCGGGCTGGTCGGGCCCCGACTGGTTCGTAGCGCCACACGTTCGTCAACCACCCTTCGACTCGGCTCAGGGCAGGCTCCGGACACAGGGGTAAATCGGAGTCCGATAGCCCGAATAGAAGATTGGGGCTGCACTTTTATTTTATATCGTCTTACGATATACTATCGAAGTAGATCGCGCCACGATACAATCGTCAACATGAAGAAGCTGATGCTTTCCGATTACCAGGCGCTAGCGGAGTTCCGCTACCAGATTCGCAGGTTCCTTCATTTCAGCGAGCAGGCGCTCAAGCGAGCTGGCCTGGAACGCGGGCAGTATCAGCTGATGCTGGCCATCAAGGGGATGCCGGTGGGGGTCCGCCCACGCATCCGCGAGCTCGCGACCCGCATGCAGATCCGCCACCACAGCGCCGTGGAGCTGATCAACCGGCTGGAATCCCGGGGGTGGGTGCACCGCGAACGGGCGCAGGACGATCGCCGCGAGGTACTGCTGGCGCTCACTCCCAAGGGCGAGCGGATTCTTGCCGAGCTGGCGCTGCATCATCGTGACGAGCTGCGCACGGCAGGGCCCACGCTGGTGGCAGCTTTGCGGCGGGTGATGCGGGAAGAGGGCATAACCCGGCGCAAACGTTCTGCGACGCTTCCTACGACGGTTCAGAAAAAGCACACGAAAATTTCAGCATGACCACGAATAGCACCCCGCCACAATCGCGGGAACCTTCCAGGCAGGAAACTTCCCCCCCAAGTCACAACAATTCAGCGGGCCCCCATCATGCGTCGTTTCGCATCGTCCTGGTCTCGTTTCTTTCGGCCGGCATTGGCATCGTGGCCGGATTCGTGGCCTATGCGCTCTACAAGCTGATCGGACTGGTCACCAACATTTTTTTCTTTCATCGTTGGTCGACGGATTTCACAAGCGTTCGCTTCACCCATCTTGGGGTCTGGGTGATGGTGACTCCGGTCATCGGCGGGCTCATCGTGGGGCTGATAGCCAAATACGGCACCCCCAAAATCAAAGGCCACGGCATTCCGGAGGCCATGGAGGCCGTGCTGATCAACCGGAGCCGTATTGCGCCGCGAGTGGCGATTCTCAAGCCGATCTCCGCGGCCATCGCGATCGGCACCGGCGGCCCGTTTGGAGCGGAAGGTCCCATCATTCAAACCGGCGGCGCCATTGGTTCGCTGGTTGGCCAGTTTCTTCACACCACGGCGTCCGAGCGCAAAGTGTTGCTGGCTTGCGGGGCTGCGGCGGGAATGTCGGCGACCTTCAACACGCCGATCGCCGGCGTGATTCTCGCCATTGAGTTGCTGCTGTTCGAGTTCAAGTCGCGCTCATTCATTCCGCTGGTGATTGCAAGCACATTGGCAACCGCGATTCACATGCAACTGCTCGGGCCGGGGCCGATGTTCCACGTGGCTGAAATGGACTTCGCTATCCCACGCGCGCTGCCGTTCTATCTGGCGCTGGGCCTGGTCTGCGGTCTGGCGGCAACGGGATTCAGCAAGCTGCTGTATTGGGTGGAAGACCAGTTCGAGAAACTTCCGGTCGACGAAATGTGGTGGCCGGCGATTGGCGCGCTCGGGTTGGGCGTGATTGGCTTCTTCGTGCCGCGCGTGTTTGGCGTGGGATATGACACGATCGGCGACATTCTCAACGGCCAACTGGCGTGGAAACTTCTGCTGATCGTGATGATCGCCAAAGCAGCGGCGCTGGTGATTTCGCTGGGCAGTGGAACGTCGGGCGGATTGCTCGCGCCAACCTTCATGTGGAGCGCGGCCATGGGAGGAATTTTTGCCCTCGTGGCCAATCACTTTTTTCCTGCCGAACATCTTTCTGCGGGCGCATTCGCGCTTGTAGCCATGGGCGCGGTGTTCGGAGCGGCGTCGCGGGCTACATTTTCGTTCATCATTTTTGCATTCGAAATCACGCGCGATTACAACTCGGTGCTGCCGCTGATGCTGGTCAGCGTGATCGCCGACGGCGTTGCCATGCTCTTCATGCCGAACAGTTCGATCATGACGGAGAAATTGGTGCGGCGGGGTCTGCGGGTGCATCAGGACTACGAAGCCGACGCGCTCACGCAGGTCACGGTCGGCGATACGATGGAAACCGAGCTCCCCGTGGTGGACGCGAGTGCGAAGGTTTCGGCAGTCGCTGAAGGCATTGACCGGCATGATCCTGCATTAACCCGCCACCAGGCGTTGCTGGTTGTGGATAGCACCGGCAAGCTCGCCGGAATTCTTACTCGCGGCGATATTCTGCGCGCTCTTGATAAAGATCCCTCCGGGTCCATGACCGCACAGGAAGCCGGTAAGACGCATCTTGTGGTCACCTATCCTGATGAGCTCGTTTCCGAAGCGGCGGCGAAGATGCTGCGCTTTGATATCGGCCGGCTGCCGGTGGTCGGCCGGGCTGACGATCGCAAGATCGTGGGATATTTGGGGCGGTCGGGGATTCTGGCGGCTCGTTTACGGCGACTGCATGACGAGCATGTGCGGGAGCCGGGGTGGATTAAGGGCTTCTCGCGGCGCGCGGCCGACGCGAGCCAGGACTGAGGCGGCGAAAAAATCAGTGCGCTTCGCTCGACTGGACAGACGAGGGCGGCTGTCCCCCCATGAGCATCTCTCAAGCTGTTGAGGCAGTATCTCCTGAGGCACCCCCGCTAATAGGCAAGCCAGGTTGCAAACGATTTACGCTTTGCGATAAGCTTCCCCAAATCCCAAGTAGCTTTGTAGGGAAGCGTGCTTCTCATGACCACACTTGAGACTGAGCGGTTGCTTTTTGGGTTTGGCGGCGCACATCTGCGCGCGAACTCAGTAGGGCGGCGGGTCGTTTGGTGTTGTGCGTCGTGCCTGCCCTTGATTTCGCATATTTCTCAATAAACGCGAAATAACAGTGCAACAACTTTGCATTTCAGTTTACGGGTTAGGGAGAGGACTATGTCGAGCCTGGTAGCCAAGCTGATTTCCCTCAGTTTCGTGATCTCACTCCTGATGGTGCAGGCGTTGGCGCAGGGCGGCGCCACGGGCGCCATTAGTGGAACAGTGCAGGACCCCAGCGGCGCAGTGGTTGCGGGCGCGGACGTGCGCATCACCAACCAGGACACGAATGCGGTGGAAAGAACGGTGAAGACCGATGCCGATGGCTCGTTCACGGCTCCGCTACTGCCCGCAGCGACTTATAGGGTCACCGTGCTGAGCTCGAGTTTTGCCCAGAGCGACTTCCCCGACATCGTGGTGAGGGTCACGGAAACCACGCGACTGATCGCGAAGCTGCGCCCGCGCACCGTGCAGGAAAACATTGAAGTGCAGGCTGAGGTGCAGCAAGTGGAGACCACGAACGCGGCCACGGGCCAGGCGATCGAGGCCAGCACGATCCGCAACCTGCCGCTGGCGACCCAGAACTTCCAGCAACTGCTTACGCTTTCCAGCGGGGCGCAGAGCAACCTGAACAGTTCTTCGCAGCTGGGGCGCGGCGACGTGCGCATTGAGGTGAACGGGCAGCGCGAGGACAACAACAACTATCTGATCGAAGGAATCAGCGCGACCGACTATAACGTGGCCGAGTTGACCACGACGCCGTTGCCGAATCCCGCCGTGATCCAGGAATTCAAGGTGCAAACGTCGCTCTATGACGCGAGCCAGGGGCGCAACGGAGGCGGCAACATCAACGCCATCCTCAAGACCGGGACCAACACATTCCACGGCGAGGCTTACGAATTTTTCCGCAACACGGTGCTCGATGCCAACGACTACTTCCTCAACCAGCAGGGCGAGCCGAGACCGGTGATCCAGCAGAACATTTTCGGTGGCGATCTGGGAGGACCGATTGGGACCGGCGGGAAACTTGGCTTCTTCTTCGTGAACTATTCGGGCACGCGACAACGCAGCGGCGATTCTCCGGGGACGTTTATCAGCACGCTGATTCCGTATGTTCCGGCGGCCGACCGAGCGAATACTGCTGCGGGGCAGGCCGCGCTGGAAGCGGACTTTGGAAACACCACGGTAGATCCCGTAGCCGAGTCGCTCATCGGGTTCCAGAGCGATCAATTCGGGGCGCCGGCGAATGGCTATTTATTTCCTTTGCCCAACGTATCGGCGGGAACCACGGGAGGGACGGTGGTTCCGTTTGCCGTCAGCAAACCGGGAAGCTACACCGATAATCAGTTCACCGCCAGTTGGGACCGGGAGTTTCGCAACTCAAACGACAAGCTCTCCGCGCGCTTTTTCTTCACCAACTTCGAATCGCAGGTACCCTTCGGAGCGGGTGGCCTGCAGGCTTCGCTGGGCGGCAGCATTAGCGGAACCGATCTCAACTTCCCTTACCAGTTGCCGGTGCACGACCGCGTGGTCACACTCGCCGAGACCCATGTTTTTTCGCCGACGATGGTCAGCGACTTCCGCGTGGGCTTCGTTCGCATCAACAATAGCGACATCAATGTTCCGCCGGTGACTGTAGACCAGGTCGGTATTAACCGACCTACGGACAACCTGACCGATAGTATTTATAAGTTTACTTTCGTCAGTTCCGGCTTTCAGTTCGGACCCACCCCGCAGGCGAATCAGTATCAGGCGCAGAACAACTTTGACATTGTGGAGACCATGAGCTGGGTTCGCACCAAGCACACGTGGCGTTTTGGAGGCGAGTTCACGCCGGTGTCGCTCAATAAGAAATTCCCACAAGTGTTTAATGGCCAGCTTTATTTCGGCGCTTCTACGATCAGCGACTTTGCGAACTTCCTGCAGGGAGCTCCCGAATTCAGTTTCGGCGGCGGCGGCGTTTACAACCACAACTATCGCCAGAAAAACTCGGCTTTGTTTCTGCAAGACGACTGGAAGGCGACGCCAGATTTCACGCTGAATCTGGGCCTGCGCACGGAGTTTATGGGAGCGTGGACCGACAAGGCCTGCCATATTGGCAATCTTGAATCTGCTCTTACCGAATCGGGAACGTATCCATTTATCTATCCGAAGTGCGTAAACAAATTAGGCGTCGCCGGACTGACCGGGAATGCTTCCGGCTCAACGTTTGGCAATAGCGTCTCCACCGGACTCGGTCCGCGAGTGGGCTTCGCATGGGATATTTTCGGCCATCACAATACGACGCTGCGCGGGGGATACGGTATCTACTATGTTCGCGAAGATGTGGGAGCAGTGGATCAGCTCAGCTTCCAGTCGCCATTTATTCCCATCGTGTTCTTTGGGCAGACTGCGGGCTTCACCATGTCCGACTTTTTCACGGGGACGCCGGCTGCGAATTCCAACGCCGTTCCCGCCGCCGGGCAGCTCTCGTCCGCGTGGGTGCCTTGTCTGGCGCAGCTCACGGGGTTCCCCGGGGGTGACACGACTCAAGCTGCGACCTACAATTCCTGCTCCGGACCGGGCGTGAACTCCACGCAGAATCTGTTCGTGCTGGAAGTGCCACATCATTTTGTGGTTCCCAACACACAGCAGTGGAACCTCACGCTGCAACGCGACCTGGGCAGGAGGTGGGTGCTGGAGCTGGGCTACGTTGGAACCCGAGGCACGCACCTGCGCGATACGCGGGATGCCATCGAGTCTGTAAACGCCAGCCCGACGAACCCGTTCACGGTTAAGGATAACCATGGCAATAGCTACCAGATAACTGCTAATACGTTCGATAATGCCATCGCACGTACTCCCACGCCGGGACTGAATGGATATTCCGGCTACCAGATTTTCGCCAACGACGCTTACTCCGCCTACCACTCGCTGCAGGCTACTTTGTCGCGCCGCTGGCAGCGCGGTTACATTCAGGCGGCCTACACGTGGTCAAAGAATCTGGATACAACCTCCACGGGAAACACCGCGAACAATACTGCCTACAACGATGAAACCACGATGAATGCGTCGTATGGCATTTCCGACTTCAATCGTCCGCAGGTGCTCAAGGTCAGTTACCTTTATTCGTTGCCGTTCTTCGACCATGCGAGCGGCGCCGCACATGCGGCTTTCAGCGGATGGGCAATCAGCGGCGTCACCAGCTTGCAGACGGGCTTACCCTTTTCGATTCTCGATTCGAACGGCGGCAATGCTTTTCTTGGAGCGGGGACTTCTCCGGTTGGAGCCAGCCTGGCGCCGGGAGCGTCCATTTCTCAAGGACTGTCTTCGGGCAGCCTGCGGCAGCGGCTGAGCGGATATCTGAATCCTGCGGCATTTACAACAGCGCCGCTGTTGTACCCGACTCAGTGCACCTCGGACCCGAACTTCTGTACGACCGGCTTCGGGGATCTGGCGCGCAATCTGTATCACGGACCTTTCCAGCAGAACTGGGATTTCTCGCTGATCCGGCATTTCAAGCTTTCGGAGCGGCAGGATTTGCGGTTCACCGCGGACTTCTTCAACCTCTGGAATCATGCGAATTTCGGCGTCCCCCAGGTTACTGACTATGAGCAGTACTTGCTGTGGGCGGGAGCCGGAGGCGCCGGCACGGACCCGTTCGGGGAGATTGTCAACACCACCGGAACGCCCCGGCTGATTCAGTTTTCCCTGCGCTGGGCGTTCTGACGGTCAGGCAAAAATAAAGCAGCCGCGAAGCTGATGCTTCGCGGCTTTAATTTTGCGCGAGTCTTGCGTGACTTTTTTGCTCGACTCTCGAAATGCGCAAACAGCGCTCTTAGCGCGGCTTTTGCGCCGCTTCCAGCAAGGGCCGCAGAGAGGAAATGGCCACTCCCAGCGTTCCGCCGGAAAATCCGTCCATGTAGGCGGAGTTCACTCCGATCACTTCGCCTCTCGAATTAAATACTGGACCACCGCTGCCGCCATGAGCGGTGGGCGCATCGTAGATGAGCTTATCGCCGACCACGTCACCCAAGTGGCCGCAAGTGGCGGATGGGCGGATCAGCGAGAGCGCAGCCAATTCGCTGGCCGCCGTGATGTCGCCGTGGCGATAGGCGAGGCGTTCGTAAACTCCAGCTGGGGACTTCGCCACCATGCCGGCGATTCCCATGGGGTAGCCGATTACGGTGACCAACTCTCCGGGAGACGCGGCCGACTTGGCAAGGGGCAGCGCGGGCAGCCCATGCAATGCGGGTGAAATTTCCGCGCGCAAAATGGCAAGATCGGAAGTGGTGGAGACCGGACCCAGCGTCAAGTTCACTGGAGTGGGCGAGCCCGGAAAAAATACGATGAGACTTTCGAGCGAGGCGGTTGCACCACGGTGGATTAAAGTTTCCGCCTCGGCGTCTCCATACCAGGGTTCAGCCACGTGGCGGTTGGTAGCGATCAGACGGTCGCCCACAAGAAATCCGGTTCCTGAAACCCGTGCGCGCACCGCGGGACGGTGATCGGGAAAGCCCACCTGGTATACGCCGTAAATGTAGCCGATCGAGTTGCGATATCGGTTCAGGACGACGGCAGGCATGTCCTGTTCCTGTTCGAGTTCGGCGACCTGCGCGGTGAGCTGGTGCACCTGCTGCTGCAGATCGCTTGGAGGCTCGCCCTGCGCCGCCAGTGGCGCGTAATAATGAAACATGGCGAGCGCGCCTAGAAGCAACGCCACGGCCAACACTCCCTGCACCATCTGCTGCCAGCTCTCGAGGACGTTATGCGATTCCTGAGAAGCGTTGAGGTCGGGAACTGGCGCTTCGGAAGGCCTGGGCTCGGAATTTTGCGATTCAGCCATGGGGTATTGCAGCCACCTCGGTCGTACTTGGTTTCCAGGATTCAGCTGTTTTCTGTCGGCAACCGCAACAACTCGGCGCAGGCCGAAAAACCTGGACCACCTATCTTCCCGCGCCCGGCGCGGAGTTACCACGGTACGGAAGGCAATGTACGGGCGATAGGGGGAATGCGGGTGCGTGAGGGAAATGGGGCTTTGTGTGCAGGGTGGGAACAGCGGAATTCTGCGCGGGACTGGCCACCGAATCTGAGCGTCGGGTCGGATCTGGAGCCACGGTAGTGGCTTTAAGTTTGTCGTGGCTTGATCGGATGGGAATGTTCCGCCTTGCTTCGCTTCGGCGGGACGGGCGGGGCGCCCGTCGCCACATGGGTTGGTGGCGCTGCTGTCAGATGCGATCTTTGACACGGCGCACGAACTTCAATCCGGACCAGATTTCGGTGACGGCGCAGACTTTTACATCGACCAAACCCGCGGCCAGTCCGATTTCGCGGACGCGATTCTCGTCCAGATCGGACGCCACTCCGGAGCTTTTCTTCGGCCAGCTGACCCATAGCATTCCGGCGGGTTGCAGCAATTTCGCTAAACGGCGAAATTCCTGCTTCAGCTCGGCTTGCGACTTGGTGAAGAGGATGGCGAAGTCCAGGGGGTCGTTGTGATTGTCGTTGCTTTTGCGTTTGCCATCACGGGCGATCGCGCAGCTGGCCAGCGCTTCGCGCAACTCGGTCTGCACTTCCGCGGGCGCCGATACTAGTTGCACGCGGAATCCGGGCTTGATGCCAAGCTTTTTCGGAAGTGGAGTGCCGGAATATCCTGGCATGAAACGGAGCTCCTAAGAGAACGGCTTTCAGTTTAGCGGACGCTGGAAGCTGAGTTCTACTGCGTCGGGGCGTAGTATCCGCGGCGGGAGCGCACGCGAAGATTCTTGCGATCGTTGGCCACAATTTCGATGGTGCGGTAGTGGCCGTCCGCCTTGAAGTCGCCCGGCTTGTAGGAGACGGCGTATTGGCTGCGCAGCTCGTTCTGGATTTCGGCAAAATCGGCGGCCACGTCGCGGATCTGGAAGGGAAAAAATGCCCGCCCTCCGGTGGCGTCGGCGATGCGCTCCAGAACCTTGTCGCCCTGGCCTTTGACGCCGCTGATGTTGGTGCTGATGGTGTAGACGATGGCCTCGGCGCGCTGCGCCATTTCGATTGCGTCTTCGCGGGTCACGTGGCTCAGGTTGTCCTCGCCATCGCTCAGCAGAATGATGGCGCGCCGCGAGGGCGTGGACCGCGAGGTTTTCAAGAGCTTGTCGCGGCAGGCAAAATAAATGGCATCGAACATGGCCGTGCCGCCGCCGGGACGGAGTTCGCGCACTCCGTGGGCGAGCGCTTCGGTGTTGTCGGTGAAATCTTGCGTGACTTCGGGCGTGGCGTCAAAACCCACGACGAATGCGTGGTCGTAACGCAGCCGTATCGCCTGATTGAGAAACTCAATCGCCGATTCCTGCTCGAACTTGAAGCGGTCGCGCACCGAATTGCTGGCGTCGATCAGCAGGCCAACTTGTAGCGGCAGGTTGGTTTCAGCGCGAAAACTGCGAACTTGCTCCACGGGCCGGTTGTCATCCAGAACCTGGAAGTCGCTCTGCTTCAAGTCCGTGATCTGCTTGCCGTGTTTGTCCGTGACCGTGAAGACGACGTTCACTTCGTTGGAGCCGATCTTGAACCTGGTAATTTCGTCTTCGACCGGCGTGTCCGAGGGTGGATCGACCTTTGAAGAATCGGGCTTTGCTGGGTCGGCGGTTTGACCTGCGGGCGGTTGAGCTGGGGATTGCGAGGGCGCGGTCGTAGCCGGAGTCGAAGAAGTTGAAGGCCGTGGTTGTGGCTGCGGACTTTCGGGCGGGGACGACTGCGCCACTGCGCACGCCGCGAATAACGTGGCCAGCAGGAATCCGATGATTCCTTTGTTTGGATTAATCTTGAGCACTCCCATTTCCCTTTATTATATCTGGCGCTGGCGAGCCTCGCTTAATCTGTTGAGTTTTCGCGCGGTTCCTTAGTTTGCCCGTTGTGGCGAGGAAACCCGGTCGAGTTTTGCTCGACTGGACAGCCGAGGGCGGCTTTCCCCACATCTGCATGTCCTGTACGGAGGCTCCTCGGGTTTCGCGAGTGCTTCCGTTGCCGGTTGGTCCTGCGTCCCCTAAGCTCCATCGAGCGTTGTCAAGAACTTCTGCAGCTCTGGAGGCAGCTCACTCTTGCGCGAGATTTTTTCTCCAGTGCGCGGGTGGTGTAATTCCAGTTCGGCGGCGTGCAGAAAATTGCGATTGAGAGAAAGTTCGCGGGACTCGTCTGCCGACTTGCCGCGTTTCGCGGGAGACTGGAGGATGATGCGCGGCGCGCCGTAGAGCGTGTCCCCTACGACAGGATGTCCGAGCGACTTCATGTGTACGCGAATTTGGTGAGTTCGACCGGTATCGATTTTTACGTCGACGAGCGCAAACTTGCCGAAACCGGTTTCCAGCCGGCGCATGACGTAATAGTGGGTGACCGCCTCGCGTCCCCCCGGATGGCGGGTGGTCATGCGGGTGCGGTGGACGCGGTCACGGCTGATGCTTTGCGTGATTGTGCCCTCGTCCCGCTTGACCCAACCGTGCACGAGCGCGATATATTTCTTCTTCACTTCGCGGGCCGCGAACTGCGCCGCCAATTTGCGATGCGCTTCGTCGTTCTTTGCCACGACGATCAATCCGCTGGTTTCTTTGTCGAGGCGGTGGACGATCCCGGGACGCAATTCTCCGCCTACGCCGGACAAACTTGCAAAATGGTGCAGCAGAGCATTCACCAGCGTGCCACGATTGTGATCGCTCTCGGTTGGGCCCGCGCCGGCGTGGACCATCATTCCCGCAGGCTTGTTGATTATGGCAAGATCGTTGTCTTCGTAGCGGATGTCGAGTGGGATATCTTCGGCCATCGCGCGCAACGGCGGACGCTCAGCGTGACCGAGCACGCTGATGCTCTCACCTCCGCGCAGTTTGAGAGAAGCTTTGGCCGCTGCATCATCCACCAGCACTTTTTCTGCGGCGATCAATTCCTGCACGCGCGCGCGGCTTACGCCATCTAGCCGCGAGACGAGGAACTGGTCCAGGCGCTTGCCGGCATCGTAATCGGCGACCTGGAAGGAAATGGGAAATTCCTGAGGCATTCGCTGCGAAGGATACTACAGAGTCGAGCCGCGGCCATCGACTGCTACTGGATGGGAACGGCTCGGCCGTTCTCAATCTTGAATGTCATCGAAACGGCGCTGCGCTTTCCGGATTCATCCTCGACCACAACGTTGCCGCGCGCTTCAAGTCTGCGGCTCTCCATCTCGTAAAGCACCGTATTCGCCTGCAGCGAAAAAAGGTTGTACGCCACGAACACAGGATCGTCGTAGGGAGGATCGTCGTGACCGGTGTAGGCATAGGAATAGTCAGTTCGTATACGCTTCACGTAGCTGATATAAAGCCGTAACGGCACCCCATCTTCCGATGGGACCGAGAAAAAGTCCCCATCGTAATACCTAGTGTTGGTAGGGTCATTCCGCTCCCTGGCTGGGCCAGGGTAATACTCCTGATTGCTGCCGACGCTGCGGTGGAGCGTGGCGTCAAGAGTGATATTGAGCGGGGACATTACACGAAACTCCGGCCGACGGTATCTCCTGAAGCCCGGGCCTTCCGCAGTCATGGTGTAGACGCCGAGGGGGAGATCAGTTTCATAGAAGCCTGCCTCAGTCGTCGGCACCGTCTGGCTAAGTTTTCCGTTTTGGAAAGTGACCCGAACCTTCACGTCGTCGACGGCGGCTCCGGTGTAATCCCTGGCCGTTCCGTTGATATGAAAGGTTGGGATCTGGACCGCAGGCTTCCACGTCTGCGCCGGAAGAATGGGGCGCATCATCAGCATGCCGAAAACAATGACGCCGAGGAATCGTCTCACAACAAGATACTTAGACACCAATCGCAGGAGAGTCGCTCACTTCGCGCGAATCATTCCTGCCGAAATGTCGCGACCTCATCAAAATTCCAGGTCAGTTACCGCGTGGCTTCCACCGGCTACGCTTGAAACGTCTTCGACCCTGGCCTTAGCCACCAGATCAGGCCGCCTCCGAGGACGAAGGCGATGGCGATCAACTGCGTTCCGGACATGGCTCCGCCGAACACCGAACCTCGGCCGGGATCGCCGCGCAGGAATTCGAGGAAGAATCTGGCCACACCGTAGATGAACAGGAACGCGCCGAACACCTGACCATCGAACTTGCGGCGCTTCAGCAGCCACATGAGAAAGATAAAATTTGCCAGTTCCACGGCCGACTCGAACAGTTGCGTCGGTTCGAGCGGGACATGCAGCGGGGTTCCTGTGATCTCATTCGCCAGGTGATTGGTAAACGTGACTCCCCACCAGTGGTGAGTTTCCTTGCCGTAGCAGCATCCCGCGGCGAAGCAACCCAGGCGCCCGATGGAGTGGCCCAGCGCGAGGCCGGGAGCGAAGGCGTCACAAATCTTTAGCGCGGGCAAGTGATGGCGGCGAATGTACCAGGCCGCCGCGAGGAATGATCCAATCAGGCCGCCCGAAAAAACTCCTCCGGCCTGCAAGGTTGCGACGCTGAAAATCTCTCCAGGATGGGCCGAGTAGTAGCCCCAATCATTGATGATGTAGAGAATCTTCGCGCCGAGAATTCCGCACAGCACTACCAGGATTCCGAAGTTCCAGACTTTTTCGCCGTCCATGCCCAGGCGTTCGGAGTTGCGGACGCTCATCCACAGGCCCGCGAGGACTCCGAGAGAGACCAGGAATCCGTAGGTCGGCAGGAAGAACTTCCCGTAATGCAGGAGTTGTGGATACACAGGTGATTGGATGCTGGAAGCTTGAGGTTCGCTACTCTGTCGGTCTTACTGGATCAGTCTAGCAGGAATGGGTGGGGAGCTTGACGCTGCTGCTGTGATGGTTGTGATAGGTAGGGTTGGCGGGCAGGGACAGGAGTGTCCGCCTTACATTGGCAAACAACAAAGCCGACCCACTGTGCCGTGTGACGGGCCGAGAATGAACCCGTCGGTAGACGTTGGGAACCCGCCGAGACCCTTTAGGCATCTCCGCATG
>Ga0209006_10001004_pt1 | contig 26008 bp, 45 predicted proteins | sample JacPin_JW_Ref_O2_FD_188567 | JGI IMG/M metagenome (GOLD analysis project Ga0209006, IMG submission 188567) | Forest soil microbial communities from Algoma, Ontario, Canada - Jack Pine, Ontario site 1_JW_Ref_O2 (SPAdes) (version 2) | ecosystem: Environmental > Terrestrial > Soil > Boreal...
GCGCGGGTAACTTCCTTCTTTCCACGCTCGCTCATCCGTTCTGATCCTTTGGTTTTGATTTTTCAGAACGCACATACTGAACCGCGAACCGTTAATTTTTCATTTCCTCATCGGGCTTTGCGGCCACCCATATCGCATCAAAAATCGAGGCCGATCCAAGTGCGGCGAGGCCGGCCTCGGTGATCGCCCACAACTCCGACCAGTAGACGTCACCACACTGACGCGGCCTGCGCTCGACGTACCCGGCGACCTCGAGGTTCCGCAGGTGGTACTTGGCCCACCCGCCGACCCGGAAGCGCGCCGGGTCCTGCGGGATGACCTGCTCGACCCCGTAGCGGTCGACCGGGCCGTGCTTTTGGAGCGCGGTCAGGATCTTGACGTGGAGAGGGTTCATAGGTCGCGCTCCTGGATGAAGTTTTCCGCCGCCACGCGCGGGCTAAAATGTTTTTCGAAACATCGTGCGGCGACCATGGCGCGACCAACATCGCGCGCCGTGATTTCGTAGAGCGCGTCCGGATAGGGGTAGAATCCCTTGATCCACAAATCTTGGCTACAGCGCGGCCGCAGAACGTCGTCGAAAACTTCTTTCTGCGAGAAGGTTTTCAGGCGCCGGCGCTCGCGCCTTGCGCGGATCATGTTAGCGGCCCACCGCTTGTCTTGAAGCCATTGGGCGAAGGCGATCCACCATCGCGGACCGATCGTCGGAAGTCGGGGCGCTTCACGAGGCATTTGCCACCGCCCCGTCTACGATCACGAACCCGATCTTGCCGGTCTCGTCGACTCGTTCCAGCCACACCTGGTAATCGCGGGACTTCGCCATCGCGGCGATCACGCCCAGCGACTTGCTGTCGAGCGTGCTTCCCTCGTAGCTGCGGAGGATTCGGAGTTCCGGATTCTCGGCCATGCCGATCGAGCACGAGACGATCAGCTTCTCGGCGTGGCTCGCGTTGGCGAACGGGACGCCGCGGTAGAGGACCTCGCCGTCGCCCAGGTCGAGGCCATCGACCGGCATCTTGGCGAGGGCGATCGCTTGCTTGCGCCGGGAGTCGCACTCCTCGATCTGCTCCGTCAGCGCGTCGGACTCGGCCTCGAGCTTGCGCGCCGCCTGCTCATGCCGCTCGCGATTGTCGAACAGGGCGATCACGCCCTTGATCCGCTCGGCCTCGGAGACCTCCTGGCGAAGCGCGGCGACGTCGATGGCATCGGCAATTGGGCCGGCATCGGCAACTCGCTTCTTGATCGCGGCCGCGTCTTGCTCAAGCGAGGTTACTCGCGCGCGCAGGCGCTCGGCCTCATCGAGTTTGGCTTCGGCTTCGGCCAGAAGACGATCACGCTGGGAAATCGCGACGTTGCGCCGACCGTTGAAATCCGCTGCCGCCTGGATCTCATCTATCTTGGCCGCCACGTCCACCGGCTTGGGCTTCGGCCCCGACGGCAGGTCAATCGACGCCGCAGCCGCGCGCTCGCGCTTGGCGTCGCGATTTACGTCGGTCCGACGACTGAACGCCTGCTCGCGGGCGGCCGTGTTGGCTTCGAAATCGAACCCGGTCACGAACCGCTTCAGGGTCTCGAATTGTGATTTCTTGTCGGCCCGGGCGAAGGCGAGCGGGTCGAACGCTAGGGCGCCAAGGAAGCCGTCGATCACCGCCTGCGGGCTGCGGATCTGGGCACCGTTGCCGGCGGTCACGGTCAGGTCGGTCGTCAGGTCGCCGTGCTTGTCGCGACTGAACTTCCGCTCGACCACGTAGTCGACCTTGCCGTTCCCGAGGGTCAGCGTGATCGTCGCCCGCTCGGCCCCCTTGCGGATCGGCTCGACGCCGGCGACGGAGCGTCCCTTGAGCGCCACCCATATCGCATCCAAGATGCTGCTCTTGCCATTCCCATTGGCTCCGGTGATCTCGACCAAGCCGCCATCCGGGCGGATATTGACGGCACGCAACCTTTTGAAATTCTCGGCCCTGAGTTCGATGATCCGCATGACGGTTCTCCACAGAATCGGAATTGACGACTCGATTAAGGCAACTGTCTAATCGCAGTCAACACCGGGACGTTGACCGGCGGCGAATAAATCTGTCTCATCCACACTCAATCCTTCCCGGAGCGCGCGCAAATGCGATCGATGTCGAAGTCCCTCACGCAATGGCTGCTCGCCGTCGCCGGCGAGTACGCCCGCGCCCGGAACCTGTCGATGTCGTCCGTCGGGTTCTACGCGGTCAGGGACGCGAAGTTCTTGTCGACCGACGATCTCGGCAACCTAGTCCGGCCGGGCTTCTCGCTGGCGAAGCTCGACCAGGCGATCACGTGGTTTTCGGAACGCTGGCCCGCGGGCGCGAGGTGGCCGGACCCGCCGGCGTGGCCCTACCCAATCCCGACCACCGAACCAGGAGAACCGAATGGCAAAGCGAGCATCGAAGGCGCCGAAGGCGGCCCCCAAGGAAAAAAAGGCCAAGGCGGCCCCAAAGCCAAAGGGCGCCGCAAGAGTGGTGGCGCGCGACGACAACCGGGGCGATGACGCAATCCGCCAGAACTTCCTGCAGCACCTCAGCCAGTGGCAACAGACCGATGCCAAGCAGAAAGTCCTCGACAAGCAGTGGAAGGACACCAAGGCCGCGCTGAAGGCGGACGGCCACAAGGTCATCCAGATGCAGATCGCGCAGTCGCTCTCCGGGAGCGCCAAGAAGGAGGCAAAGGTCTACGGCGAGGTCGAGGACCGGCTGAAGGTGGCCCGCTACATCGGGCACAAGCTCGGCGCCCAGTACGATTTGTTCGCCCAGCCCGACCGGACGCCCGGCGACGAGCGCTGGTACGACGAGGGCAAGCAGGCGTCGATGGAGAACCAGCCGAAGTCGCCGCCCCACGCGCCCGGCACGGTCGCCTACACCAAGTGGATGGAGGGCTACGCCGACCACCAGTCGAAGATCATGGCCGGGTTCAAGCCGACCGAGCCGAAAGAGCCCGCGGACGAGCGACCGCGCCCGGTCGACACCGGCGATCCGAACCGGGCTGCGGCGGGTTGGGGACCGTCGAAGGCCGACCCCGGCCGTCCGCTCGACGCGGCGTAAAAACTATGGCCGGTAAATTCGTTTGGCTGCTCTGGAACGGAGTCGTCGGCTGCGAGAAATGGGCAGCCGACGTTCCCCACGAATACGTCAAGCGCAAGGATACCGATCCCGGCCGGGTATTGCTGGCTGAGTATCTTTTGGACGCGGATCAAGAGAACTGGCCGCTGGCAGCGCTTGCCAAGCAGTTTCCCGCTCCGGAAGGATGGTGGAGAAATCCGACCCGTACCAAAGTCGCCGTCGAGATCGATGTTCCGGTAGCGAGAGACCAACTTGCCATTGCTGGCGTCAACTTCTGGTCCTGATCCATGACCCGCCTGTTCGTCGCCGGATTTGATATCGCTACTTCGACCGGCTGTGCTGACGGGTTCACCACGTCGAACCGGCCGCGCTGCTGGACTTGGAGTCTGGCGGCGGCCGGCAAGTTCAGGCCGGCGAAGCTCGCATTGCTGCGCGACTACTGTGACCGGTACTTCGCCGAGAATCCGGTCGACCTGTTCTTCTACGAGCAGGGCTTGCGCACTGCGGTCGCGGCCGAGATCGGCATGACAGAGGAGACCGTCGCGCTCCTGCGCGGCGCGATCGGCGTGGCCGAGGCGTGCGCCGCCAAGGCGCGCATCCCGCATATTCAGGCAATCGATGTGCAAGACGCGCGCAAGCACCTGACCGGGCAGCGCACGTTCCCGAAGGGAAAGGCCAAGGACGCCGTGTTCCGGTGGTGCCATACGCTGGGCTGGGACCCGAAGAACCTGGACGAGTCCGATGCCTGCGCCATCTGGTCCTACGGGTGCGGGACCGCCAATCCGCTGGGCGCGGTCGGCGTCACCCCATTGTTCGCGGGGCGCATGTGAAATTGCCTCCAGACCATGTTTTCGCCGGGCTTGAAGCCCGCGGATATCGCGCCCTGATGTGCGACCCGCCCTGGCATTTCCGCGCTAGGACCGCCCTCCAAATGAGCAACTGGACTAGTCAGCGCGACGCGGAGAAACATTATCGCGTCATGGGTGTCGACGACATTTCGTCGCTGCCGGTCGCATCGCTGGTCGACCCGGCGGGATGCCACCTGTTCCTGTGGACAACAGGTCCATGCCTGCCGCAGGCATTCGAGGTCATCAAGGCGTGGGGATTCCGCTATTCTGCGGTTGCGTTCACGTGGGTCAAGCTCAAGAAATCCTACGATGCGCACCAACTGCGGTGCCTGCCGACGGCGGAGGCCGACCTTCACGTCGGACTGGGCCTGACGACCAGGAAGAACGCCGAGTTCTGCCTTCTAGCGCGCCGCGGCAACTGCAAGCGCGAATCAAAGAAAGTCCGCGAGATAATCATGTCGCCGGTGCGCGAACACTCCCGCAAGCCGGACGAGGCTTACGCGCGCGTGATGGAATACTGCTCCGGTCCTTATCTGGAGATGTTCGCCAGGACGCAGCGACCGGGATGGACCTGCTGGGGCAACGAGGTTGAGCGGTTGTGACCCGTTGACCGGGCCGGCGAGTCGGTCCTAAATAGAAAACGGCCCGGGGGAGAATCCGGGCCGGTTCCTAGACCTCGACGACAGCGTTAGCCCGCTTCGCCGACTGAACGTGAAAGGCCACGTCCCAATGGATAAAACTCCTATTGCATCATTGCGTTCCCGTCAACCTTGCGATGGCGGGGAAAATCCGTCGCTGTTCTCCGGTGCCATCGGTGATCTCCTGCAGTTTCTTACCGACGTCGGCGTCTCTTCTAGCCAAGCGGTCGAAATGGTCTGTGATGCCATCGATGAACATGAAGCCCTCTGCGAATGGGCCAAGACTCTCGACGACCCGATGACGGGACATTCCTGGCCGGAGTTCGTCGTATGAGCGCCGCTTTCGAGGAAGTTTTTGGCGCGCTCATCAGCACCGGAATGCTGCCCCAAAAGGCGGCCCAACTTCTCAGTCAAATAGCCCTGGAAGGCGCCGCTGCAATCGCCAAGCCGGAGCCCTCTGCGGGCACCCTCAGGGTCCGCAAATTTAGGGAACGCCAGCGAGCGTTACAGAAACGCGATGTAACGCCTACAATCTATATTTCCCAAGAAAATCAATCATCGGATTTGTTACCTGTAACATCCAGTCGATCAATCCCCCTAGAACCCCCTAAAGAATATAACTACCAAGAAAACAAGAATCCTTTGGTGATTCCAGATTCCGCTAGCGCGGGGCCAAGCGATCTTTTTGGCTACATCAGCTTCGACAAAACCATCACATTTTCGCGCCCAGAAATCACCACCCTCGAAACCAAATGCTATTCGCTAACGAACGTCTACGGAACGATCCGTAATCTTTCCGAGAGCCAGTGGGCGGCGAGCATGAGGCCGGAGGATCGCAAGCGCGCCGTCTCCAACCAGGTTTTCAAGATGCACAACAACCGCATCAGGAAGCTTGCTCCGAAGCCGGGAGAGAAAGATCAGGCGGCTGTTGACGAGCGCGACGAACGCATCCGACAAAGAGACGAAGGCGTGGCAGCGCGTGAGCGGATTTTCGCGAAGCGACGGGCGGCGGGCGATGGAACGTGAGACTGAGGCACAGGCGAACTTCCGGCTCCTGGGCCGGACGGGCGCGACGCGCGCGGGGCACTTCCGGTGCCCGCAGTGCTCCGACCAGCGGCGAAAAAAGAACGTCAAGGTGCTCTCGGTAAAGGCGGCGGACAATGGCGAAGGATTCGTCTTCAGGTGCCACCATTGTGGATTTTCCGGGTTTGCAACACCGGATGGACCCCGAGGCCGGGGCGTGGCTCACCGAGGTGCGACACGTAAGCCCGGCGACCTGGGAGAAGTTTCCCGTCGCAAGCGGTACGGTGTTTTTCCCTGAGCTGGAGCGCAAGTCGCCGGCGATCTTCTTCCAGGCGGCGGACGGCGGGTGGAAGGCGCGCGCCTACCCGGACAAGGCGCACACGCAGAAGAAGGGCACCGAGCAGTCGTTCTGGAATCTCGCCGCGGTACTCGACGGGCCGATGGACCGGGTCTACATCACCGAGGGCGAGATCGACGCCATGTCGCTCGCCGAGGCCGGGATCGGCCCCAACCGGATACTGTCGGCGCCGTCCGGGACGACCGGCCTCGCCTACGTCGAGAAGGCGCTCGCCGCCGGGCTGAGCAAGTGCAAGCGGTTCGTGTGGTGCGGCGACCAGGACGCGGTCGGGCTCGCGCTGCGCGCCGAGATGGCGAAGGTCCTCGGGGTCGCCAGGTTCTACTTCATCGAGTGGCCGGACGGGATCAAGGACGCCAACGACTTCCTGCGCAAGGACGGGCGCGAGGATCTCAACGACCTCGTTCGCAACGGCGCGATCGAGTGGCCGGCCGAGGGTATATTCCGGCTCTCGGCGATCGCCGACATGCCGCCTCTCACGCGCTGGCTGACGGGGTTCGACGGGTGGGCGGGGAAAGTCTACCTCGCGCCCGGGACGCTATCGGTAGTCACCGGACAGCCGGGAATGGGCAAGACGCAACTGTGGTCGCAGATATGGTTCCAGGTCGCCCATGCCCATGACATCGTCGTCGCGGCCGCGTCGTTCGAAACCCGGCCGAAGCCGCACTATCAACGCATCCTGCAGCAACTCCACGGCCGCGGGCTGATCCAGAACCTCGACGGTCGCGCGATCGCGGCCGCGAACAAGTGGATCGACGATCACTACCTGTTCTTGCTCCACCCGGAACGCCGGCCGACGCTCGAGTGGACGCTCGACCAGGCAGAAATCGCGGTCGTCCGGTACGGCGCAAAGGTCGTCAAGATCGACCCCTGGAACCGGATGGAGCCGAACCGCGAAGGCAAGGAAAGCGAAACCGAGTATGCGAGCCGGTGCCTACGCGCGCTCTACAATTTCGCGGTCGACTTCGGCGTTCACGTCCAGGTCGTCGCGCACCCGGCGAAGGCGAACGAGTATCGGCGCTTGGCGGTCCCGACGCTCGAGGACATCGCCGGAAGCAAGCACTGGGACAACATGGTCGACCAGGGATTCGTCGTTCACCGGCCGCGCCTATTCGACGACGACGGCAACCGGGTGACATATTCCGAAATGCACCACGTCAAGGCGCGCTTCGAGGAGCTCGGCTACCCCTCCAAGTTCGGGCTGGAGTTCGACGTCGACCAAGGCCGGTTCGGCGTATGCCCGCTCGCGAAGAAGAAGATCAAGTCCCCGAGGGAGGAAGCGCAGACCGCCAAATCTTCCGACTACGACCAGGGCAACTTCGACCAGATGAAGGACTTCGAACCGTGACGGCATATTGCGAATCCCGCGCGAAGCTCCGCGAGCAGTTGGAGTGGCGCGGCCCGGGCGGGCGGCCGCAAGGCATCCTGACGCTCACCCGCGCCGAGGCCGAGGCCGTCCTCGCCAGGCCCGTCGAGCCGCTGGACGTGCTCGACGAGATCGGCCGGCTCGCGGCGTCGGTGTCGAATGAGCAGATCGAGAGCTATGCCGATGCCGGCGGCATGAGGCCGTCCGCATGAGCAAGCGCAAGGCGATCAAGCGCAAGGAGTACCTCGCCGCGGCGCTGGCGTGCCTCCTGCCGCAGGATCAGCGGGACGCGCTGCGGGCGGCCAGGGTCCCGGCCGAGGCTGTCCTGCGGCTGTTCACGCCAGACCACATCGTGCTGCACTGCTTCGAGACGCCCAGGCGTGATGAATGGCACAATTTGACGCCGGCGCTCCGGCCCGCGCACGCGGAGAAGAGCCGCCGCGACACGAAGATCGCCGCCAAGGTCAAGCGCCTGCGGGGCGAGACCTGCGCCGGGCCGAAGAAGAAGATCCCGCAGCGGCGCAACCCGTGGCCGCCGAAGGGGTCGCGGACGTTTTTCAATCGGGCCGCCGAATGAGTCCGCTTGCCGTCGATCTTTTCTGCGGGCTTGGCGGGTGGACCGAAGGCCTGCTCGCCGAAGGCTACGACGTCATCGGCTTCGACATCGAGCGCCACCAATACGGCGAGCACCGTTATCCCGCGCAGCTCGTCGTCCAGGACGTTCTCACGCTCCACGGATCGCAATTCCGCAATGCCGCGCTGATCGTCGCCTCGCCGCCCTGCCAAGCCTACAGCTACCGGGCGATGCCCTGGAAGCGCGCCAAGGCTCTCCCGCCGCCGGACAACACGCTGTTCGAGGCATGCTTCCGCATCCAGCGGGAGGCGAACGAAGCGAACGGGTGCGACCCCAAGGGGTACTGCATCGAGTGCGACGGAACAGGCAACTTTTATCGCCACGATGAGGACGGCGATTTCCTTGAGTGTGACGAATGCCGCGCCACTGGGCGTAAGAGATATATCCCGCTGATCGTCGAGAATGTGCGCGGTGCTCAGAAATGGGTTGGGCGCGCGCGGTGGTCGTACGGCTCGTTTTACCTTTGGGGAGACGTGCCGGCGCTGATGCCGATTACCATTCGAGGCTTGGCCGTGAAGGCGCCGGGAATGAACCGGAGCGACCAGACCAAGCGCGGGCAGGACTTCACGCGATTAGCTGGCCAGCATGCGATGGGTCTCAAAAACGCCGGGCCGAAGTGGGATCCCGTTACCAAGAGCGGCGCATACGGCATGAAGCGCTGGACCAATCCAGATGAAGGCATCAAGTGCGGCGGCGATTGGTTCGGGCCTGGCGTGAAATCAGAAATGCGAAACCACCATTCAGGCTCGACGTCGCACAAAGCCGCCAGCGCCATGATCGCCAAGATCCCGTTGCCGCTTAGCCGGCACATCGCGGCGACGTTCCGGTCTTGACATCTAGGGCAATTGTCTTATTGTGCGCCTTGTCACCCAGGGCCACGGCCCGCCGCAAGGAGAACGACATGATCTTCCGCCCCTTCAATCCCGCGACGCTCACCGAACTGGCCGCGATCCAGGCCGAAATTGATCGGATCGCAGTTGAGCCGACCGGCTCTTTCGGACTGGAGTATCCCGCAGGAATATCTGCGGCGGACTATGATCCATTCACTACGAGCGAAACTCCCTTGGAACTGAAAAGTAAGTCCGACCGTCTTGATCGTCTCGAAAACGATCGGCAGGCGATCCACCAGGCCGACTACGATCTGTCCCAACAGCACCGCGGCTGAAAGGGGCGATGCCATGAACAAGATTTTCACGAGCGCGGATGATCTCTCGGCACTCTTCGACATGCTCGCGCTCTACCACCGGATGACGATCGCCGTCTGCGTCGCCCTTCTCATGGCGATCGGCGTCGAGGTGTGCGCCATCAAGGAGATGCGGTCGATCGAACGGCCGTCTCCGGTTGCTTTAGCGGTGGTGCCATGACGCTTCGCTGCTGGTGCGCCGCCTTCAAGGGCGAGCTCAACTTCTCCTACATCTCGTTCACTGAACGAGACTGCCGGCGCCGGGTGATCGACGCCGGATTCGCGTCCCAGGACGAGGCGAAGCGCTCGCACGTATGGCCGCTCCTGCAGTCGCGCGGCTGGGAGGTCGTGCCGGTCAAGATCGATAGGGAGGACAGGTGATGACGAAGCCGGTCCTGCTCGGTATGAACAACCCCATCTCCACCGATCCGCGCCGCGCGCTGTATCCGGCACCGGCCGGATGCACCGGCCACCGCATATTCGAGATGCTGGCCGCGTCGCGGGCGAGGCGCAGCGCATCTCCGCTGCTGCGGCACGAGTACCTCGACGCCTTCGATCGGCTCAACCTCGTCGAGGGACAGCAGTGGAGCAGTGCTGCGGCCAAGGAGCGCGCCGAGTGGGTGCGGAGGACTTACGCTGGGCGCACGATCGTCGTGTTCGGGGCAGAGACCTGGCATGCTCTCAAGCTCGTGGAAACGGAATGGTTGGGTCGGGCGCATTCGCCGGGATTGCAGTTTCAGCCATTCCCGCATGAATACGGAAGCCTGTCTCAGGTCGCCAGCGAGGTCACCAGGGTCAATTCGACATGGTGGCGCTTCCCCCATCCCAGCGGCTTGAACCGCTGGTACAACGACGAGGCCAACTACCGCGCGGCGAGCGACCTGCTGTGCAGGATCGGAGGACTGTGATGATCCGCGACGTACTGATTGAGGCCGCGAGCCTCGCCGCGGTGTCCGCGTTCGTCGGCGCGCTGATCATGTGGGCCGCGCTGCTGACCGGCCACCTTCCGATCTGAGTGGGGGGATATCGCGTGACCGGCCTGCAGCTCCAAAGCCTGCGCGACCGATCCGGGTTCTCGCTGGTGCAGTTCTCGCGCTGGCTGGGCTTCCACGGCAGCGACGCGACGGAGAACCGGCGCATCCGCCGGCTCGAGGCGATGGCCGTCATCCCAGACGCCGTCGCCGCCCGCGCTCAAAAGTTCGAGGTCGAGCTCGAAAAGCTCGAATCACAGTGGGCTGACGACCAATGACAAGCTGCGGATGCGACAACACGGTCTACTGTGCCTTCCTGTCCGGGGATTGCCGATGCCGTCCCGGTGTGTGCGAATGCGACGCCCGCAAGCAGGAGTTATCGCGCCGGCGATTTCGTTGCCCGCGTGGGGTCATCGGATGCAATTGCGGGGCACAATATTGCCGCGACCTTCCGCAGAATCGCGGCCTGCGAACGGAAGGTTGATATGCCGCGCCTGCCTGACCTGTTCGTCCCGAATCGCGACAAGATGCTCGAAGAGTATCGAATCGCCCATGCGGAGCGCCTGGCGGAAGGGAACGTCCGGCTGATCGGCAACCCGAAAGGCGCCGAAGCGGTTGCGGAAGTCATCGAGCAGATTCCCGGGGTCAAAGCTGATCTGAGGCGAGCGCGACCGAATGACTGAGATCGTGCGCGAGTGGTCCGAGCGAATCGACGAGCAGGCCGTCGCCATCTGCGTCTCGATCGAGGAGACCCGCAGCGGCCGAGTCTACGGCGCGTCGACGTTCCTGCTCGCCGAGCGCGACCGGTGGTGGCGCCACCGCGACGCGGCCGTGGCGAAGCTCCGGCAGGAGATCCGCGTCGGCAAATTCCGGGAGGGCTTCGGGTACACCGACTGGCGCGGGCTCGCGCTCAGGGGCTACGTGCGCGACTTGCGGCGCTGATGGCGCCGACATAGGCTCCCGGCCTCGACGAGAGGAAGGGACCGCGATGGCGAGGGCCGCGAGCGTCAAGCGAAAGCCGAAACAGAACGGCCAGATCGACCTACGAGACCTGACGATAGAACAGTGGCCTATTGAACGGTTGCGAGGCTACCCCGGAAATCCTCGCAAGAACGAGCATGCCGTCGACCGGATGTGCCAGGCGATCCTAGAGTTCGGCTTCCGTATCCCTATCGTCGCAAAATCGGACGGCCTGATTGTAGACGGTCATCTACGTCTCAAGGCGGCTATAAAGATCGGTCTCAAAACTGTGCCAATCGCGCTCGCGGACGATCTCACCGAGAACCAAATCAAGGCATTTCGGCTGCTCGCAAATCAGTCTTCGTCGTGGGCGGAGTGGGACATGCCGTTGCTCAAGATAGAACTGGAAGGTCTAAAGCTCGCAGACTACCCCCTCGAATTAACGGGATTTGAACAAGTTCAACTCGTCTCGTTTTTATCCGGGATATCCGATCCGAACGCTGAATGGAGGGGGATGCCTGAATTCGATCAGAAGGACAAATCAGCTTTTCGGACGATACCGATTCACTTCAAGGATCAGAATGCCGTCGACAAGTTCGCCAAGCTAGTCAAGGCGAAGATCACAGAGGAGACCCGCTATCTGTGGTTCCCCGAAATCGAAATCGAGACCTACGCCGACAAGCGCTACAAGGGGAAGAAATGAATCCCGCGTTCCCGATCTACATCGTCTCCAAAGGCCGATGGGAAAGTCGTCTGACGAGCAAGGCGTTCGAGGCGATGGGCGTTCCCTATTCGATTGTTGTCGAGGAGCAGGAATATAAGGACTATTGCGAGGTCATCGACAAGGCGAAGGTGCTCGTCCTCGATAAGGCCTACCAGCGCGACTACGACGCTTTCAGCGACCTCGGAGTGAAGGAGAGCAAGGGTTCTGGGCCGGCTCGCAACTTTGTCTGGGATCACGCACAGGCGCATAGCGCTGCGTGGCACTGGACGGTAGACGACAATATCAAGGGATTTTATCGGTGGAACAAGAACCTGAAAGTACAGGTCCAGGACGGAACAGTTCTCAAATGCATGGAGGACTTCGTTCAACGCTACGACAATATCGCGATGGCCGGCCCGAACTATTTCATGTTTGCGTCGCGCAAGAGCAAAGCTCCGCCACTCCAAGTCAATACCCGTATCTATTCCTGCAACCTAATCCGTACAGACGCTCCGTTCCGCTGGCGAGGTCGTTACAACGAGGATACAGACCTCTCTCTGAGGATGCTCAAGGCAGGGTGGTGTACGGTTCTGTTCAATGCCTTCCTGCAGCGTAAAGAGGTAACGCTGACGATGAAGGGCGGCAATACGGACACGATCTACAAAGGCGGCACGCTTCCGAAGTCCCAGATGATCGTCGACATGCACCCCGACATCTGCCGCCTCGCTTGGCGGTTCGACCGTGCCCACCACTTCTGCGACTACAAGCGGTTCCAGCATGGCCTAATAAGAAAGGCCGGGATCGATGTCCCGGCCGAGGTCGACAACTACGGTATGGAACTCGTGCAGATCAGGCCGCCGACTCCATCTTGCGACGATAGAACTTGATGTCTTTCGGCTGGTAATTGCATCCAGGGAAGTCCCGGTTCACGTCCTTGACGATCGCATCGTCATCATGGCCGGCCGAGATGCCGGCTTTGATAAGCGCGGCCTTGGTCTGAAAGGCCCCAGACGCCCCCGCCGCCTTCGCGCGGGGCTTGCTGGCGCGTTTCGCGGGATGAGCGCCGTTATCCCGCGTCTCTGTTTCGGCCTTCTCTCTGGCCTTCCTACGCGCGCTAGCAGGCGTTTCCTCGAACTCGGCCTGCCGGGCCTCGCGCTGCTCGGCGCGCTTGGTCTTGACGTCCGGCGGGTCCTTGATGACGCGGCCCGGTCCGACCGTCCTTGCTAGCTTCTTGCGCACGGCTTCCTTCTCCTCCGGGGTCGATTCGCGCTTCAGGAACGCGGGGATCGCGAGCGGGTCGTCGGCCTGCGCCGCAGTCGCCACCGGGTCGATTCGCGTCGGCGCCTGGACGGGGGCCGAGCGGAGTTGGCCGGCCTCCCTCATCTGGTCGTAGAACGTCGGCAGCGCCACCGGCGCCTTCGGGGCCATGACGGGGGGGATATAGAGCGCCATGGCCGCGACGGCCCTCTGCCCTCCGTTCGCCTTGATCTCGGCCGGCGTCATCGGGGGCACCTCGTCGGTCCGGCGCCATATCCAGCCCCCGTCGACCTTGGCGGTGGTGAACTCGAACTCGCGCCGGGCGTGCTCGCCGATCGTGAAGACGGCGGCGGCCTCGGCGTCCCTGCGGGTGCGGTAGCGCTTCGGCTCGTCGGACGGCTTGGCCCTCGTGGGCAGCCTGGCGGTGTTCGCCGCGGTGATGTCGATCATCGATAAGTTCCTTTCCATCGGTTTGGTTTCCCGCCATCGAGCGGCTGGGGCGCCCCGCGAGGGAGGCGCCCGGGTCGTCCGATCAGGAATTTGTTGTTGCGAGTAGCCCATGTGGCGAGCGTGGCGAGGATATAGAGGGTCATCGGCTGTCCCTCTTCATTTCCGCCAGTCTCTGCTCGGTCCTGAATTTGCTATCTTCGGCTTGCCAATACCGGCAATTCTCACACTGGCCCTGCGAGTCGGGGCAACGATGCCCTTCCGGATACAGGCACAACCAGTCTTATTTGTTGTCATCATTGTCCATCTCCTCGGTTCATGTGGCGTCACGCCTTGGAATGCAGGTCGAGGTACATCGCGGCCCCGATCCGGGTCAGCGCGTAGATCATGGCCGGGATGCAGGCGCCCAGGACCATCGCGCCGTACCCGCGCCAGTCCGCCGGCGCCTGGGCGGCGAAGGCGAAGGCGTTGAGCGCCGCGCTGCCCGCCAAGGTCGCCCAGATCGCCGGCTTGGAGAACCGCTCGATCGTCCGGCGCAGCTTGTCGGTCGAGGCCGTCAACTGGGACACCTCGAGCGAGACGAACCCGAGGTCGATGCCGACCGCCATCGCCCAACTCTCCCATGACGGGGCGGAGGTTACGAGCTCGATCCCGTGGGCGAGGTGGGAGAGGCTCAGGCCGACCAGCGTGGCGGCGACCGTTCCGACCATCGCGGCGGCGTGGGACTGGCGGGCCATCTTGCGGGCGAAGTGGCGCGAGCGGGTGAGCGGGCGCTCCCGGCGGGAGGGCGCGGTCTTGGGGAGCTTGAGGACGTTGGCGGCGGTGTTCATCTGAATGATTCTCCTTTCGGCGGGCCGTGGCCCTTTGATGCTTCGAATCGCTTCGATGGTTGCTTATCCGCGTTGAGGCGTTGGCTATGCTCACTCTCCAACGAGAAGAGTGATTGCAACGCCGATGACTTGGATGGCGACGATCAGGACTACTGCGGTTATGATGAGGTCGATCATGTTCATTCTCCTTGCGGCGGGCCTCGGCCCTGGTTGACGATTAGGATATTGCCTTATCAATCGCGCTTCGTCAACGGCGGAATCGAAAAATTATCTGCGGTCAACACCGCAACGTCGTTTTCAGTGCCGAGTGTGACCGACAAGCCAGTCGACGTTCAAGCAGACCAACGACCAGACATTGAAATTCAAGATGGACTATGGTTTCTAGGGCCCGTCGCTCGGTGCGCTCGCGCGGCGTTTCCCCAAACTAGAGGCCGCCCTACGGGGCGGCTTTTTTATTCCAGCGGGGTCGAGGGTGCTATCGGCCATCGGGGGTCGAGAACGGAGTCAGCCATAAAGAATAACCAAACACGCGCCAATGGAAAAAACGGCTGTGCTAATCGCAACGCCCATCATCAAGTATTGCTGCCAAAGCGGCAGGTATGGTCCGCGCTCATGATTGAATTTGGGTGGCGGAATTGGAAACATTGTCACCTCCTTTTTGGCGGGGTCGAGGGTGCTATCGGGCATGAACTTGATAGCTCCATTTTTCATAGCTTATCAGGTGACTTTGCTAGTGCATCAACAGTGGTGGGGCATTGCTCGCATTCCCAGCAAGCGAAATACTCTAAGCCCATCCCGAAGCAGCCGAGCCGGTTCGGCAACCGTTTCCACTTGTGAATATTCATTCGACAAAGCAGGCTCACGTCTCACTCCTCTCCCCCTGGGGACGACAAGCGAGGGCGGCGCGGATAGCCTCAACCGTCGAGTCTCGCGTTCGGTGATGATAATCGTTGTTGTGGTCGCTAATTTCCTTGCGCGCCAGAACGAGCGCCTCTCTCAGCCGCACGATCTCAACATCGCGGTCAGAAACCATTTTGCGGGCATCGAGTTGGGCGCGGAGGCCGGCGATCTCGGCATCTTTGGCCTCAATAGCCGCAAACAATTCCCGCGCCGCCTCGGCTGGCGTCGTGTGGCTGCCTTCGAGCCCCAGTTCACGCACAACCTCGTCGAGATCGTTAGCGTCAGATACCGGCATTTCGACCATCTTCATTGCGGTCATCCAATGCGCTCCCGCCGAAACCGTATCATCGCCGTAGCGCATTGGATCGCCTCGGTGACCTTTGCGATGTTGTCCTCACCGTCGAGTTGGCGAAGATCGGCCCACAGCTTGACGAGAAGCGGCGCATGCTTGTCGCGCCCCAGCAGGATGAACATCGGTTCGTCCGGTTCGGCGTTGGCGTAGCAATCGAATTGGCCTGGATTGTTCTTTGTTCCCATCGCGGTCACCCTTGGTCAGATGCGGGGCGGCAGGCTCGCGGGGATTGCCCCCTCCGTCAACACCGCGCTACTGCGCCGCAGGCCGCCGAATCCGAACAAGCGTAGTCCTGGCCGCTGAATGGCCCTATGGCCGCGCGAGCGACGGTCGCCCGTGCGCTTTAACCGGACGGCCGCTACCCACCCAGCGGGAGCCCACCGAACGCTCACCAGCGGGCTTCCTACGCGCAGAGACCGGCGGACACATGCCGGTCATACCATCAACCCACCCATTGGTACACTCCGACTCAGGCCACCATGGCCACGGCTTGCCGTGCGCCAGCGCCAGCAACAGCGAAGAAGCGATGAGGACTCTGGCGGTCATCGTCATGGGCGTCTACCTCCTGTTGCCACCGAGGCCGATATTTGGTTGAAATATCCACCGGCCGGACCATGTTTTCGGGAATCGCTCAAACAATCTCAATGTTCACAGGCACTTCCGCGAAAATAAAATATCGGAAATATCCTCATGCCGCGCACCAAGGGGGCCAAGAACAAGCGGACGATCGAGCAGGAGATCGTCGCCCGCAAGCAGGTCGAAGCCGATATCATGGAGGGCAAGGTCACCCAGGCGGCCGACCGGCGCGTCCTCGCCAAGGACAACCTCGACAAGCTGGCGACCATGCTGCTCGGCCTGACGGCCCACTACCAGCCGCACCCGCAGTGGAACCAGGTGGTCGACGCGGCCGGGAACGTCCGCATCGTGAACGCGAACCCCTACTACGACGAGGGCAAGTTCCAGTTCTACATCGAGCTCGCGGCGCGCACCTGCGACCGGCTCGCGGCCTATCAGTCTCCGAAGCTGTCGGCGGTCGCGGTCGGGCAGGTCAGCAAGGTGCAGGTCACGGTCATCGGCGGGCTCGGGCCGCGGCCGGAGATCGCGCCTCCTCCAGCCTCGACGTTGCCTGCGTCTTGACTTGTGTAACGTGACATCGAAAGAAGCCAGGGAGGCAAAATGATCGTTCGTGATCGACCGAGCAGGACGAGAAATGAAGACATCGCAGAGATGGCACGAAATGGCGTCGGCTTCGCCCAGATCGGCAGGCACTTCGGGATCACCCGAGAGCGTGTGCGTCAGATTGCGAACTCACGCGGCGTCAAGCACGTGGCCGGCACGAAGATGAGGGACAGGCGCGAGGCCATCGAGCAGCGTCGGGCCGCGCGCGCCGAACTTGCCGCAAGAGTAAGGTACGAAATTGAGGGCAACGGCCTATCCTGGAAGGCGGCGGCCGCAAAGCTCGGTCTCAACAGAGGCTCAATAGAGAAAATCATCATCAGGAATGGCATCCGTAGTCGCCATCACAGCGGCAATCCCAATTTCAGAAAGGCGCGCGCATGACTTGGGCCTGGTCCGAGTTCTTCGCCGGCGCGGCGTTCTGCGCCCTCCTCGGCCTATGGGCGGCGAACGCGATCGCGTGGATGGTGGGGCACTGATGGGCGTCAGGATCGTTACGGGAGACGTGCGCGAGCGGCTACGGGGACTTGCCGACAATAGCGTTCACGCCTGCATTACATCGCCCCCTTATTGGGGGTTGAGGTCATACATTGCTGAAGGTGACCCGCTCAAGCCGCTCGAAATTGGGCTGGAGCAGACTTATAGCGAGTACATCGAAAAAATGGTGGCTGTGTTCCGCGAGGTGCGGCGGGTGCTGCGCGCGGATGGAACGCTGTGGCTCAACCTGGGCGACAGCTACAACAGCGGGACGGCCTTCAATCAGGCAAAGCAAAGTGGTCTCGACAGCCCTCCGAGATATGGCGAGGCGAGCCAAGCGGGTTGGGGAAAGCACCGCTCATTGGCGATCGGCCTCAAGCCAAAAGACCTCTTCGGTATCCCTTGGCGCGTCGCATTCGCGCTCCAGGCCGATGGCTGGTGGCTCCGCCAGGACATAATTTGGAGCAAACCGAATCCCATGCCGGAGAGCGTCACAGATCGCTGTACCAAGGCGCACGAGTATGTATTTCTGCTGAGCAAGAGCGAGCGGTATTATTACGATGCGGAAGCGATTCTCGAAGATTGTAGCCCGAACACCCATGCGCGCCTTTCGCAGAATGTGCAGGCCCAGATTGGCAGCGAGCGGGCTCACGCTGGAGGTAAGACCAACGGGAATATGAAAGCGGTCGGGCGCGATAGCTGGAAGGGGTCGACCTTCGATGGCCCCCGCGACCTCGTTGTACGCCCCGATACAGGCCGCAAGAGAGCATCGGCCGGCAGCGGCATCAAGAATAACGACAGCATGGATGCGGCCCTCGCGATCATGCCACTCAGGCGCAACAAGCGCTCCGTCTGGGAAGTCTCCACGCAGTCTTTCTCCGAAGCCCACTTCGCCACCTTCCCCCCAGCCCTGATAGAGCCCTGCATCCTTGCGGGCTGCCCAAAGGGCGGAACGGTGCTCGACCCCTTCGGCGGCGCCGGCACCACTGGCCTCGTCGCCGACCGCCTCCAGCGCGACGCCATCCTCATCGAACTAAACCCCGAATATGCCGCCATGGCGCGCCGACGGATCGATGGGGACGCGCCCCTGTTCTCGGCCGCCGAATGAACGCCCTCCCCCCGTTCGCCGCGTTCGGCGACGAGATCAGCCGCCTAGAGGTCAGGCTCCCGATCCTCCACGCGGACCAGGTCGGTGCCTACAACACGCCGGGGCGGTTCCTCGCGCTGCGGTGCGGAAGGCGGTGGGGGAAAGCAATATCAATTCAAGAGGTTATTCCGACCCCATCAGGATGGGTCACGCTGGAGCATGTTCATGCCGGCGATCAAGTCTTCGATGAGCGCGGAAAGGTCTGCACCATAACATTCGTGACCGACATCATGCTCGGCCTGCCGGCCAACGAGGTCGAGTTCTCCGACGGGACCATCATCATGGCCTGCGATGACCACCGCTGGCTGACTACGACTCATCAGGAGCGCAAGAACACCGCGCGGGGATATGAGCAGGGGCCGCAGATCAGGACGACGCGGACGATTCGGGAAACGCTGACCTATGGCAAGCGCCGGGACAACAATCATGCCATTGCCAGTTCCAGGCCGATCGAATGCCCACCGATCATTCCGATCTTGCCGCCTTACGTTCTTGGCGTGTGGCTGGGTGACGGCCATTCAAATGGTCCGAGATATACCAAGCCGGACGTGGAGATAGCTGAGCAAGTGGCTTTGGAGGGCGTCTCGGTTCATGAATTGAAAGTGACGGATGGAAAGTGCCGACTGTGGTCGATGGCTGGAGAGCAGGAAGGCGGTCTGATAATCTCTCGTCTCCGAGCATTGGATGTCCTGGAAAACAAGCATATCCCGCCGTCCTATCTGCGCGGGTCGATCGCCCAGCGTGTTGCTCTGCTCCAGGGCCTCATGGACACGGACGGCTATTCCGATGACAAGGGAACTTGCGAGTTCTGCTCGATCATCGAGCGCCTGGCGATCGACGTCCTGGAATTGACGAGGTCGCTCGGGCTGCGGTCCTATCTCGTCACTGGACGCGCGACGCTTAACGGCAAAGATTGCGGTCCAAAATACCACGTCAAGTTCACGACCTCGTTCCCGGTTTTCAGGCTTCCTCGCAAGCTCAAGAAGCTCCAGAGCCGCATCCAGCGGTTCAATATGGAGCAGCGCATGATAGTCGGCGTTCGGCCGCGCGAGAGCGTACCGATGCGCTGCATCACAGTCGACAGCCCGTCCCATCTCTATCTCGTCAGCAGGGCGTTCATCCCGACGCACAACACCGCCTTCGACATCGCCCTCGCAGGCTCGGCCGCGCTCGGCTACAACCGCCGCTACGGCGGCAACGTCGGCTGGTTCGCCCCGGAGAACAAAAAGCTCCGCGAGGCCTACCGCGACCTCCACGAGTGCCTCGGTCCCGTGATCTCGTCCTCATCCAAGAACGATGGCGAGATCCACCTCATCACCGGAGGCCGCATCGACTTCTGGTCGCTCGAGGACGAGGCGGCCGGCCGGTCCCGCAAGTACCACCTCGCGATCATCGACGAGGGGGCGTTCACCAAGCCGCGCGTGATGATGGACACCTGGGAGAAGGCGATCAAGCCGACTCTCTTCGACTTCGGCGGCCAGGCCGTGGTTAGCTCGAACACCGCGGGCGAGGACCCGCAGAACTTCTTCTGGCAGATTTGCAACGAGCCGCGCCACGGGTTCGCGCAGTACCACGCGCCGACCCGCAACAACCCGCACCTGCCGGAGCGCGACCCTGCGGACAGCGACGAGGTGCACGCCGCCAAGCGGGCGGAGGCGCTCGCGGCGCTGATCCGGGACAACCCGCCCAATGTCTACCGCCAGGAATACCTCGCCGAGTTCGTCGACTGGTCCGGCGACGCGTTCTTCCAGCGCGACAAGCTGCTGGTCGACCGCCAGCCGGTGGTCGTGCCTTTCCTCATGGACACGATCTTCGCGGTGATCGACACCGCAGTGAAGACCGGCAAGGAGAATGACGGGACGGCGGTAGTCTACTTCGGCGTCGTGTCGAGCGGCGCGCAGCGCACGCTGCTGCTGCTGGACTGGGACGTCGTCCAGATCGAGGGCGCCTTCCTCGACACCTGGCTGCAGACGGTGTTCTCGACCCTCGACGGCATGGCCGGCGACTACCGCCTGCGCGTGCCGCACATCGGGGCGTTCATCGAGGACAAGGCGAGCGGGATGGTGCTGCTCCAGCAGGCCAGGAACCGCGGCTGGCCGGCCCACCCGATCGACTCCAAGCTGACCGCGATGGGCAAGGACGAGCGGGCGATCTCGGTGTCGGGCTACGTGCACCGCGGCCTGGTCAAGTTCACCGCGCCGGCCTACGACCGGGTGTTGACCTACAAGGGCACGTCGGGCAACCATCTCCTCATGCAGGTGACCGGCTTCAGGATCGGCTCGAAGGACGCCGGGCGGCAAGATGACCTTCTTGATTCGTTCACATACGGGCTGGCGATCGCGCTCGGCAACTCGCAGGGATTCTGACCATCATGAACCATACCCCCACAAACTCATGGCCCTGGCCTGAATTCTTCGCCTCTGCCGGCTTTACCGGAGTGCTGGGGCTGTTCCTGATCGCGTATGTGAGCATGGGTGGATGATGACTACTACCAGTAAAGAGACTTCGACTCATCGCGGAGCGCCATCTGTAGAGGTGTTGCCCGTCGTGCCTACCTTCATCACATTCACAGGGGCCGACGATCAAACTGACGTGCGCGAAATGATCGCGCTATCTAAATGCTACCCGATCGAGTGGGGCATCCTCTTTAGCCCATCTCGGCAGGGCCAGGATCGGCGCTACCCCGGCGGCGAGGCGCAATCACGCTTTGCGTGGAGCGGCCTTCGTCTCGCGGCGCATCTCTGTGGCGATTACAGTCGGGCTATCATGGAAGGTCGGCTGGACGACATCGTGAAGCGCTTCCCCGTTGACCTGGGTATTTTTAAACGAATTCAGATCAATCACGGCGCGCCAGATTCGATCCGCATCAACGGCTTCCGAAAAGGCTTTGGGCCGCGGTGCATCGCACAGACGCGAGCGGCATCATTCCCGAAGGACACGTCGATTGACTGGCTGTTTGATGCCTCTGGCGGCCGCGGCTTAGCGCCAGCCAAATGGCCCACTTATCCCGGCCGCCACAGCGGCTACGCAGGCGGCATTGGGCCTGACAACGTGCGCGCTGTGATCGACCAGATCGCGGCGTGTGGGCCATACTGGATCGACATGGAAAGCGGGGTGCGAACCGGCGACCGTTTTGACATCGGCCTGTGCCGCCGCGTTTGCGAGGCAGTCTATGGTCGCCCACTCAACGCCCGATAACCCAATGCACGGCACCATCCTGACCACCCAACCCGACCCATGTCCCTGTGCCCTGTGCCGGATCAACGAACTCTATGAGTCCTATGAGGACCTCGAAAAAATCTATGCGCAGATGCTCTCCGTCCGCGGGGTATTGCGCGAATCAGGCGGCGATGACGTTGCGCTCCAATAAAGGACGACCATGCGCGTCTCCTCGATCCCAGGCGACCCCGGCTACGTCGAGGACACCTACGTCGAGGTGACCGTCGACGGGAAGTTCTTCACGCTCGGCAGGGTGCTCACGGCCGACGAGGGGAAGGGGTTCGTCGACTACTACGTCGCGGACGAGTACGGCAACATCCAGTGGGACCCCGAGACCGGGACCTGGAAGCGCGGGCGGGTGATGGGCGTCGTCAAGGTCTGGACGCGCGACAAGATCGGCGTGCCGTCATAATGAGGAAGGCGACGAGTGCGCGAAGAACACCTCTCCTCGATGAGCATGGCGCTGACCTCGGGATCATCACCTGGGGCTGGGGCGTCGACGGCAAGCAGGAGTACCACCGGGACGTGCTCTACGTGGACCTGCCGACCGGCCAAGTCTCGTTCCACCAGTCCGGCCGCGGGAAGGGCCCGGACTACCTGGGGGAATGGGACGGCAACACAGGCGTCGGCCCTCAGCGCGCGTGCCTGTGGGCGGCGCGTCTTCTCGAGGCGGCCCGCGCCGGTCAGTTCGCCTGATGGCCGACAGCACCCACGACCCCGCCATGAGGCGCCGGAACAAGCGGATCAACGCGGCCTGGGCGCGGAAGATGGATGCCCGGTCGAAGCGGAGCCGGAAACGTGTTAACGTCCGCCGCACGAAGGAAGGGCACCACCGCCATGGATGACGCCAAGCTTCTCAATGGGACCGCCGATCACCCCGGGCCCGAGGTCGGTGGAAATCCGCCCCAGATGACCCCAGTCCAGATCGCCGAGGCGGTCCTCAACGCCACTCGGCCGGTCATCGGCACGATGATGAGCGGTTTCCTGGCGACGTGCGGCAACGTCCCGCCCCACGTCGTCCTCAACGCGATCGCGTACAACGTCGGCGCCTTCATGGCGCAGTCGATCACCGCCGACCTGAAGACGCAGATGGAACTCCGCAAGGGCTTCCGCGACGCGTTCGAGGGCGGGGTCAAGGCCCAGCAGATGAGGATGCCGGCCGCGCCTCCGGCGCCGGGGCCGGGCGACGTCCACGGCGACGCGCTCGCCAGGATCCTGCGCAAGGGGAACTGACGAGGGGCCGCCGTGAGCGTCATCTCCATCGACGGCAGTTCGCTCGGCAACGCGCTGACGCAGCTCCTGTGCGCCGAGGACATCAGCCCCGGCGACCAGCCATCCTACGAGCTGTGTAAGACGATCTGGCTTTTCCACCCACTTGGGGGGAAGCTGGTCGAGGCCCCGATCGAGATCGCCCAGTCTCAGGACCGCGAGATCAGGATCGGCCGCGGGCCGGAGAAGCGCCTGCGTGACGCGTTCCTCGATCAGTGGCGCGAGGACGGCTGCGACGATCACATCTACAACACGATGGCGACATCGCGGGCCTACGGGATCGCCTCGATCGCGATCATCTGCGAGGAGGTTCCGCCGGACCAGCCGATCGAGCCGAAGAACCTCTACAAGCTCAAGATCAGCTTCTCCACGTTCGACCCGCTCAACACCGCCGGCAGCTTGGTCCTCAACCAGGACCCGAACGCGATCGACTTCCAGAAGGTGATGACTATCGCGGTGAGCGGCAAGCCGTACCACCGCTCCCGCACCATCACGGTGATGAACGAGAAGCCGGTCTACATCGCCTACACGACGTCGGCGTTCGGCTTCGTCGGCCGGAGCGTATTCCAGCGCATTCTGTTCCCGCTCAAGTCGTTCGTGCAGTCGATGATCACCGACGACCTCGTGACCAAGAAGGCGGGCGTGTTCATCGCCATGCTGGAGGCGGCCGGCTCGATCATCGACAACCTGATGCAGACCTTCGCCGGCATGAAGCGCCTGTTCGTCAAGCAGGCGACGAACGGGAACGTGATCTCGATCGGCCTCAAGGAGAAGATCGAGACCTTGAACATGCAGAACATCGACGGCTCCTACGGCATGGCGCGCAAGAACATCCTGGAGAACATCGCGGCCGGCAGCGACGGGATGCCGGCGCAGATGATCAACTCGGAGACGTTCGCGGAGGGCTTCGGCGAGGGCACCGAGGACGCCAAGAAGGTCGCCCGCTACATCCAGCGGTTCCGCGTCAAGATGGCGACGCTCTATGCGTTCTTTGACCGGATCGAGATGCGCCGGGCCTGGAACCCCGACTTCTACCGGGTGATCCAGGAGGACTTCCCCGAGTACCGCGGCCGGCCCTACGAGCAGGTCTTCATGGAGTGGCAGAACTCGTTCTCGGCGACCTGGCCTAACCTGCTGGTCGAGCCGGACAGCGAGAAGGCTAAGTCGTACAAGGTCAAGTTCGAGATGTGGGTGGCCGCGGTCGAGGTCCTCATGCCGGCGCTCGACCCCGAGAACAAGGCCAAGCTCGTCGACTGGTTCGCGAAGAACATGAACGAGGACGAGGAGATGTTCCCCTCGCCGCTCGACCTCGACATCGAGGACATCGCGACCTACGTCCCGCCGGCGCCGGTCGTGGGGGAGGGCGGGGGCAAGGAGCCGGGGCCGCCGAAGCCGTTCCACGACTCGGCCGGCAAGAGCCTCACGGCGGCGCAGCGGCGGGCCCAGGACGCGATGGACCGCTCGGTGGCGAACCTGATCGAGGACCTGGCGGCGCGCCGCAAGGCGACGAACGGTCATGCTGGGGTGAAGCACTGATGAGGCCCGATCAAGAACGAATTGCCGCAGCGATGGAATTCGCCAGCCGCTACGGCGGCATTGATGGCGACCATCACAAAACATGGGTAATAGACCAAATGGTCCGCGCCTTGATGGGCGACAAATACGAGGAATGGGTGGCCGCCCAAAAGGCGGGGGAAGATGGCCCTGATACATACGACTGGGATGAAGGCATCCCGCCGTGACCGAGCGCCAGGCCGCCATCGTCGAGTGCTATCGCCAGAAGCAGAGCCTCCGGCTGGTCGCGCAGGAGTTCGGCAGCAAGAAGCCGACGATCCACGGTATCATCAGGCGGTTCGCGCCGCACCTGATGCGCAAGTCGGGCATAACGTACAAGTGGGAGCGCCCGAAGCGTCGGAATCGTAGGCAGCGAAGTTCCGATGGATGACCTCACTGATGTTGACGGTCCGGACGGTCATGCCTCAAAAGGGGTGATGATTCGCATTATCTCCCTCGGCGCCGGCGTCCAGAGCACCACCATGGCGCTGATGGCCGCGCATGGCGAGATCGGGCCGATGCCGGATTGCGCGATCTTCGCGGATACTGGCTGGGAGCCGAAAGCGGTTTACGATCATCTTGCGTGGTTGCGCTCGCCAAACGTGCTGCCGTTCCCCGTCCATGTCGTAAGCAAGGGAAACATCCGCGAGAACATCCTCGCGCGGCGCAACACGACTGGCGGGCGGTTCGCGTCAATCCCCTTCTTCACGGTGAACCCGAACGGCAAGGAGGGTATTGGGCGCCGGCAGTGCACCAGCGAATACAAGCTCACGCCGATCATGCACGAGTTGCGCCGCTTGTTGGGCAAAGGACCACGCGACCGCATCCGCGCCGGCTCGGTGGAGGTGTGGATCGGCATCAGCCTTGATGAGGCCATCCGCAAGCGCCCAGCGCGGCAGCAGTGGATGACGAACCGCCATCCCCTGCTCGAGCCATCTACGCGCATGACGCGCAAGGACTGCCTGCTGTGGCTTGATGAGCGCGGCTATCCCTGTCCGCCGAAGTCATCCTGCGTGGGATGCCCGTTCCATTCAGACGCCCACTGGCGCGACATGCGTGACGCTGCCCAGGACGAATGGGCCGACGCGGTCGCAGTCGACAGGGCGATCAGGCTAGGCAACGCGCGCGGCATGCGCCCCATCGAGTACATGCACGATAGCCGCAGGCCGCTCGACGAGGTCGACCTGCGAACGGATGACGAGGCTGGCCAGCCCGACCTTTTCAACAATGAGTGCGAAGGAATGTGCGGAGTGTAGCCGCCGATGGACGACCTTACCGACTTCAACAAGCTACTGTCTGAGGCCGTTAACGACATGGCCGACCAGGGCTATGTCTCGGCGGAGCGGGTCGCCATGTGGACGCGCCGGCTGCGGGAGGCCGCCGAATCATCGCTGGAGTCGCCCGAGGCGCTGGAGGCCGAGCTGCGCCGCCGGCTGGAGGATGCCTACCGCGAGAAGGTCGAGAAGGGGAAGATCCTCGACGTGCACCCCGGCGCGCAGCGCTACACGCTCGAGCGCGTCCGGCCGGCGCTCCGCGGTGAGCTCGACCGCCGGATCATGGCGTCGGCGAACCTGATCCGCCTCAACCGGGCGGAGGCGATCAACAAGACGCTCCGGCGG
>Ga0209006_10001005_pt1 | contig 26002 bp, 26 predicted proteins | sample JacPin_JW_Ref_O2_FD_188567 | JGI IMG/M metagenome (GOLD analysis project Ga0209006, IMG submission 188567) | Forest soil microbial communities from Algoma, Ontario, Canada - Jack Pine, Ontario site 1_JW_Ref_O2 (SPAdes) (version 2) | ecosystem: Environmental > Terrestrial > Soil > Boreal...
CTGCGTGATTTGCAGCAAGCCCGTTAACCTGCAGACCGACTTGTGCGCCGACGAAAACGGCAAAGCCGTACATGCGGACTGTTACATCAAGCGGATTACCGGCGCACACGGTTCACAAGCGCCAACCATGTTCTCACCTCTTCCCGAAACGTGGCGAGTGGTTTCTCCAGAACGTCCGGCGTCGTGCTGAGAGTCTCCGCCATGGCGAATACATCTCTTTACTCGACAGAAGCGCAATCCCAACTGATCGATAAGCTGTTCGATGCTCTGTCTGCCATACCGCCGCTTCTTCACTGCCGCAAATGCGGCACCGAACTGCTGCATGCGAATGCCACGTTTTTCACGCTTGCCGGTAAGGAGTGGACCCTACCGCTGCCCCACTGCCCACAGTGCACGAGCTCAACGAAGAGACGGACGAAGGGCATCCCCGTGGCCGGTAAGCATTAGGTTTAGAGAGTCGCGGCTCGAACTTACTGGCAACGTACGCGAGAGGCATTTTCCAACGGCTCCTTGCGTTGCTTGGGGAGACTTAGTTGCGGATATTCGATCACGAGCTGGCTTGGTTTGCTTTGATGCGCGCACGCCCATCTTTTTATTTGACGCGAGCGAGCACCGGTCGGTTGGATCATTGCGGTTCATTCTTGTGCAGACCGGCACGATGTCACGAGTCAAAAGTGGTTGTCGGCCAATTGGGGACAGGCTGGCATTTCAGAATTGTCTTCACATAGAGCAGTAATGCACAGTCAATATCAGTCCACGAAATGTAGCATTCAATCATGGAACAAGAGTTGGACTATCGAAGACGAACAGTGCCAGAAGGTCGGCGGAGGGTATACGGCAGAGAAGCTCAGATTTTTACTGTTTCTCTGAGTGGAGCCAACATTTTATCTACGCCGATCCAGAGTCCAGCGGCATAAGACATGAGAGGACGCCCGTTACGCGCAAGGCATCCAAAACCAACACCGGTTGACAATGGGGCGGATTGAGATCCGACGGATGTTCGCCCGTGTTGCAAATAGCCGCGAGCCTAATGCGCCGGCGGCTTTGAAACTAAAACATAGTTCGACGTTTTGTTCAGGATGACGGCCCGATAGGCGATCGAGTCGCCCTGACGCCTAAGCCTGCTTCTTCTTCTCGTGCTCGTGTTTCTCTTGTTCCGACTGCGGACTCTTGGACTGGCCGCTCGGGTTCTCCTGTTTCTGATGTAGGGGCTGGTTCGGCTGGTTTCCAGATTTCTGCTCCGAACCGGGCTTCTGCCCATCGGTATGTTGCAGTCTGCGGTTTTCTGGATCTGACATTGTTTTCTCCTTGGGACGGTCTTCTGCCTTTCGAAGATTCGATGAAGGGGTTGTTGGAAGTTCGATGAGGGTCCCGGCCGCTTCGCTCCTGTGGTTCGTTGCGTACGAGGCGATAAATGTCCGCGCTATGTGGCCGTTTCCAACTTTAGCCACGCCAACGACGATATCCCCAGCCTCCGCCACCGAGCAAAAACACCACCAACAGAACGATCAATATGGTTTCCATAACGTTGTACCTCACTGTAAGAAGAAGCTGGACTGGCCTTTGTAACGGTCATCTCACTTCTTCACTATCCGACATGATAGAACGGGCGAAGACTGGCGTCTGATCACATAAGACCACTCTGAGCGTTCGAGCGGATCCGAGCCGTGATTCGTAAGCAGTTTTCGCTCCAACTCTTTCGTGCCGATATTTGCCCCAGCTCGATGGATGGGATTCCTGCTGAAGTCACTTGGCCCAGGCGTTATCACTGGGGCTGCCGACGATGAACCCCGCCCGTCCATGATTCCGCCGGAAGGAATGACCGGTACCTTCACGGCATCGGCGACCTGGGGTACAAGCGACATCGTCCGGACAAAAAACGACAAAAACATTGGGCCCGCTACAGCCATTCCTGAGCCAGAGAGTCTCGCTTTGTTTGCGTCGGGACTGCTCAGTTTTCCACTCGGGGCTAAGCTGATCTTCAACCGGGGCGCCGGTTAACCACGGGGAAAATGCCACGCCGTGCCCGGTGTACAAAGCTACGTTCAATACACGAATACGACGATGATGGGCACCAGCACTTCCACTTCAAGTTTGTTCTCGACCAATGTATCGTCGAGCGTCACAATTTGCGGTGGCGTGAATGGAAAAGTTGTCGCGGGGAACACCGGGGTGGTTGTCTGCGGCACGTATTCCAACTCGTTCACCCAAGAATCCGATACATCCTCTTCAGTCGCCGTCAATCAGACGACCGCTTTCACAAATAAGTGGTTTCCGCTGACGGGCCCGGCGCTTGATCACCGTAACGACGTTATATACGTCTGGGTGAACCCGCAAGTGTGGTACACGATTGAACACGCCCAGTCCCCCCATCCAGTGGAACGGGTATACCTATGACCAATTGGACGACTCGAACAACATGGAAGTCATCCCCATCCGGTTGAGCCAGCTGTTGAACCCGTCTACCAAGTCCTCTGCTTCTCCGTCAATCGTTTGAGGCGAAAGATAACAATCCGAATAAACATGCGGCGCGTTGGGGTCGGGGGGTCGGCAATCATGGTTTCGTCTTGTCCTGAGCGTTCCGGCAGCATGATGTGGAGGCTTAGACGATCGGAAAGCAATGTGAGCCCCGCAGCGTGAAGTAGTGCGGGCGATTCCAGAAAAAATACCCAAATAAATTGGTCGTTCGGGGGCACGCGCCAATAGAATCTGATGAAGCAGGTACGTGCTTATCCGAGCAGGCTCGAAGCGGGTAACATTAAAGGTGAACGCTTCGCGTCCAAGTGTCACGCGTATTTTGCACGGCCAACGGAAAGGAAATGATGCTTCCCCTACAGACGCGAGATTTGGCCCAGCGCCTTCTTGCTTACGAAAATGTTGCGGTCAAAACCTCCGAGCCGACGGAATACGCGGCATTTCGTGTGTGTGAGAGGTTGCGCCAGACCGTAATTACACTGGCGGGAGTTGCCGGTTTTCGCTCGCTGCTTTCTCGTGCTCTGAGGCTGGCGAGGGCGGAAGCTCCCAGTCTTAGCGCGGTACAGGTCGCGGCGGATGGCTCCTTAAAGGGTCTAGACGACCTTCGGCCGCAAGTCGACGCGGACCAAGCTAGGGAGGCAGGAATAATTCTCATTACCCAATTACTCGGCCTGCTTGTCCGAGTTGTTGGCGAAGCTATGACATTGCAGCTGGTGACACCTGAAATTCTCCCAGACCTTAGGTTTCTCTCGAAGAGCGGTATACCCATCGGCTTTGAAGCGATCCTCCAAGAAGTGGATGATCTCCAAGGCGTCAGTGCGCGTCTCGAGGAACTGGCCGAGCAATATCCGCCCGTCACAGAAGCGCTGATGACTATCTCGGGAAACGTCCTCAACACGGCGACCGTATTGGCGGTAGTGGCGGCAATTAAAAGCCCCAAGCCGAACTGAGTACAGCGTTCGCGCCCTGCACGGAAAAGGAAATCGTGAGTCTTCCAGCGTCGCGATATTTGGCCCAACGCCTTCTTACTTACGAAGCTGTTGCGGGCGAGAACTCCGAGCCAGCGGAGTCTGCGGCTTTTCGCGTCTGTGCGAAGCTGCGCCGACCCCTCATTACACTGGCGGGAGTTGCCGGTTTTCGCTCGCTGCTTTCTCGTGCTTTGACGCTGGCCAGGGCGGAAGCTCCCAGCCTTAACGCGGTACAGGTCGCGGCGGATGGTTCCTTAAAGGGTCTAGACGAGCTTGCGTCGCAAACTGACAAGAAACAGGCCAGGGACGGAGGAGCCATTCTCATTGCCCAGCTAATCGGGCTGCTGCTCACTTTCATTGGCGAGGGTTTAACGTTGCGGCTGGTTCAGGATGTGTGGCCGGAGGCCGCCTTCGACGGCCTCGTTTCTGAGAAGGAGAGGAACGCTTGAGCACAGCAGATAAGGTGAAAATAAACAAAGTGCCGACCGGGGTCCCGGGCCTCGATGAAATCCTGGGCGGCGGTCTCCCGGAATTTTCTTTTAATATCATCGCGGGTGCCCCGGGAAGTGGCAAGACCACGCTGGCCCACCAAATCGTTTTCGCCAACGCGACGCCAGAGCGCCCCGCGCTGTATTTCACTATCCTCGGCGAACCCGCCATCAAAATGCTGCGATACCAGCAACAATACACGTTCTTCGACCAGGCCAAGTTGAACAACGCTGTGCGCTTTATCAACTTGAGCCACGTTGTGTTGGAGAAGGACCTGGACGCCGTCTTAGAGGAGATTACGAAAGAGGTTGAGAAGGTAAGCCCCGGCATCGTCGTAGTGGACTCCTTTCGCACCGTGGTGCGGAAGGCGCTCGGCGGTACAACTGAAGTGGAGCTGCAATCTTTCATTCAGCGGTTAGCCCTGCTCCTGACGAGTTGGCAAGCCACGACTTTTCTGATCGGGGAATATGTCGAGGGTGAGATCCGTGACAATCCCGTTTTCACGGTCTCCGATGGCCTCTTTTGGCTTTACCAGGCGGCAGAGCGAAATTCCATTGTGCGAAAGCTACAGATCGTGAAACAGCGCGGGCAGGCGTCCGTGCCCGGACTGCACACCTTCCGCATTACCCATGCCGGGCTGCAAGCCTTTTCGCGTACTCTTGGGCTGGCCGGACTCGTAAGGAAGATACCCAGTACACGCCGCCTTTCCATCGGTATTCCGGAATTGGACAAGATGCTCGGCGGGGGCATTCCCGAAGGCGATAGCGTCCTGGTGGCAGGGGCGTCGGGGACGGGAAAATCCGTTTTGGCAACCCAATTCATTGCTGAGGGCATTCGTCAGGGGGATCCGGGAATTGTGGTGGTCTTTGAAGAACGGCCGCAAGAGTATGTGGAGCGGGCCAGCAGTTTTGGTCTGGATTTGAAAACGCCGCGATCTAAGAAGAAGCTCGAAATTCTCTACCTCCGTCCGCTGGACCTCTCGGTGGATGAAACCATGCACGAGATTCTGGATGCGGTCCAGAAGATTGGCGCCAAACGCCTGGTGATCGATTCGCTGGCGGGCTTTGAGATGGCGCTAGCACCCGGCTTCCGCGCGGACTTTCGGGAATCGCTCTACCGAATGATAACGGCGTTGACCGGAGTTGGGGTGACGATTCTGAGCACGGTTGAGGTAAACGAGTCTTTCACAGAATTCCCGTTCAGCACCTACTCGATTTCCTTTCTCACCGATGACATTGTCCGGCTTCGGTACGTATGCATCGACGGCCGGCTTCGCAAGATCATGGTCGTTATCAAGATGCGCGGTGGCAACCATAGCAAAGATATCCGCGAATATGAAATCACCTCCAAGGGTGTGGTCATCATCGGCGACCGCCTCACTGATTACCAAGGCCTTATCACCGGAATTCCTCAGCATTTGAATCGATCCGGCAATCATGAAGAGCGCTCACATAAGCCGAAAGCGAAAAGCAAAAGCTAGGAGCAATCCGGGATAAACCTAACCACCATGGACCATGCACCAGATTCTGCCGAGCCCTGGCCGCTGAATCGCCCCTGCCAAGTACCGCGCCCGCGAGCGACAACGACACCTTAAGCATGGAAGGGAGTGAAAGCGTTAGCTACGTCCTTCGGGAAATCTAATTGTCGTGAGGGGCATCCCTGATCTCTTCAGTTGTGGGCGACAACAAATCGTTTTCGATGTAGTCGTTTCCCATCTCCAGATTTGAGCGGACTAGCTCCAGAAAATGGTCTTTCTCTTCACACGACGAAAAGGAAAATAGGAGTTCGTAAGCATTGGCCTCGGGATCGCCGACGAGTGCCAGGCAGCGAGTGTTCGTCAGACGTGCATAGCCGACAGATACCCGATGATGTCCGAGGCAAACATCCGAGTCCTCTGGATCATCAGTGGGCAAGAATTCGGCTGGCGGTTTGCCTTCCGTCTACGCACGCAGCATTAGTGTCCATATTCCAACGAGAGTCCATTCGTGGTACAGGTTTGAGCTAAAACAGGCCGCCCTCAGCCGTTCGGGCAGAGGGCGTTTCCGTAGCAAGTCAACCCCAAACAATCTCAACTAACCTCACAAACCCTCGGAGAGGGTGCGTGTTCAGTTTGAGAATCCGAGTCTCGTGTCAAACCTCCTTCACCTTCGAGGGAGCAGCCAGCGCCACGGCGGCTTCGCCAGTGAGCGAAAGGAAGGTGAACGTCTCCTGCAGGTACAAGCGAACAGCAGCGTCGGTGTGACTGAGATAGCCAATGGAGACGTCCTGGCCGATGTGCAGCTCAAAATCGCCGCCACGAGTAGTAAGCACGAAAGCGCCGACAATGGCGGGAGCCCAGATGATTTGATCGTTGACCAGCCGCTTGACGTGCTCCAGCACCGGGTATCCATGGTCGCTGGTCTCGGCCAGTGCGGTGTAGGCGTCGGCGCCGAGCAGCACCGAGTAGGGGCCGTTGACGCCGACGAGACGCAACCGGCTCAAGCTTTGGGCAACGGCATCGGGGTACTCACGTACGTCGGCGGGAAGCGTCATGACTGGATTGTTGGTCCCTTGACGGATGCCACCGATGCCGGCGGCGGCATAGCCCTCGAATATGGCAGCGTCCTCGGCAAAGGCGATCTGTCTCGCGGCTTCCTTCGCCGGTTGCCAGTCCGAGTCGTTCGCACCCCGATCAACGTCGTCGATCGTCTGGCGATCCAGTTCGAACGGAACCCGAAGCTCGACCAGCGCCTTCACCTCGCGCTGCCTGGCGACGATGCCCTCCGCCGGAGCTGCGATCGTCCGCAGGTGGCCGCTGCTGACTGCGGAAAGGCCGCTGCCGCCTGGGCCCTTTACGTCGGCGACGCGCCGTCCGGCAAGGTAGCGCTTGAGCGTGCGCGACGTTTCCTCCTCGATTTGAGCCCATGCCGAATCGGAGATGGGAGCAAGCTCGCGATGGAGATTATTCATGTCGTATGTCTCCTTTGAGAGAACCGATGCCGAGCGAACCGTCGCGCACCGATGAGCCGGATGGAGAGGGTGCGGCCGCCGCGGGCGAGGCAGAGGGTTCTGTAACTACACTTTGGTCTTCGCTGATGGTCTCCAGAAATGTAGCCGACGGTGCGAAGAACAGGTTTCCGGTGACGGCGCGGCTGAAGTCGAGGAGTCGGTCGTAGTTGCCGGGTGGCCGACCGACGAACATGTTCTCGATCATGCGCTCGATTGTGCGGGGCGAACGGCTGTATCCGATGAAATAGGTGCCAAACTCGCCATGCGCAGCGCTGCCGAAGGGCATGTTGTCACGCAGGATCTTGATCTCTTTCCCGTTCTCAACGATCGTAGTGAGCGCGTTGTGCGCTGACGTTGGCTTGACGGAGTCGTCCAATTCGATGTCGGAAAGCTTGGTGCGACCGATGATGCGTTCCTGCGCTTCGGTGGAAAGTGCATTCCATGCGCCAAGATCGTGAAGATATTTCTGCACGATGACGTAGCTGCCCCCGGCGAACACAGCATCCTCCTCGCCAACCAGCACGGCATCGATCGCTGCCTCGCCTCTGGGATTCTCCGTCCCATCGACGAAGCCAATGAGATCGCGGTCGTCGAAGTAACGGAAGCCGTGCACTTCATCTACCGTCGAAACGGCATTTCCGATGCGCGCCATAAACTGAGTAGCAAGCTCAAAGCACAGATCCACGCGCTTGGCACGGATGTGGAACAGCAAGTCTCCCGGCGTGGAGACCGCATGGCGATCTCCAGCGCGAATCTCCCGGAATGAATGCAGCTCTGCGGGTCGCGGCGCCCCAAAGAGGCGGTCCCACGCGCCAGAACCAAACCCCATGACGCAGGAAAGACCCCCTTCCAGGTCGCGAAATTCCACCGCGCGCAACAGCGCGGCGAGATCTCCGCAGAACGAACGTAGAGTGGAACGGTTTTCAAGGCCGGGGTTGAGCGTCGCCACTAGGAAGATCGCGGCGCGGGAAAGCGGCGCGGCTACCGCCTGTGCGAGGGCAGGCCATCTACCCGGCGCTTCGGGCGCGCTCGTCGGATCGGGATTCATCGGTGTGGTTCCCCGCAAACACAACTGTAACTCTACTTACGACGGGTCTCAACAACTTCGCGTTCTTCCCAACCAGAAATCACGGCCGGCAACGATCAGATCTCGGCAACTCTTGGACGTCTCGGAGCAGCGCTTCGTTTCATTTTGCGGCCTTCCTTTTTTTTATCTGTTTCTTCCTGGGGTGTTGCGACAAGACGCCCGGTTCAGTGCCTACAATTCAGTTCCGATGCCTCTGCCAGCAACGGGCGACCTTACACTGTACCGTAGAAGTGCTGCAGTTCCTCGAAGGTTTCCTGGGGGACGTTCTTCCGCGGCGAAAAGCCGAGCTTCTGGGTCATCAGTGGGCAAGAATTCGACTGTGCAGAGCCAGTTTTTCTCAACTTGCCAGTACCGCTCGAAATCGTCTTTGCGCTTGGTCCCCAAGGTCGTCAGACTGCTTGATAGAATCTGGCTCAAAACTCGCGGTACACTGTGTTCGGTTTCTTCCGGTTCTTTCAGGGCCTTGGTGAGCGACCCGGGCCTTGTAAATACTACGTGAGTCTTTACGCCCATTTTTCTTTCACGGCGGTAACACGGGTTCAAATCCCGTCGGGGACGCCACAAATCTGTTCATTCAGTACGCAGGGCCTGCATCGGATCAATCGAAGCGGCGTGGCGAGCGGGCAACACGGCAGCCAAGAACATCAGACCCGCGAGGCCGAAGCCTGTGGAGACAAACAGCCATAGTGGAGTGTGACCGATGGTGGCGTCACGGCTTGCCAACATGCGGAGGGCTGCCCAGCCCAGTACTGAACCCGCGCTTAGCCCTCCAACGATCAGCCAACTCACTTGCTTCGCGACCAAGCTGGAAATATGCCGGCGATGCGCCCCGAGCGCCATGCGGACACCGATCTCATGTTTGCGCTGTGTCACCACGAACGCCAGGAGGCTGTAAAGGCCAATTGCCGCGAGAGCCAGCGCCAGCCCTCCCATTGCGACTGAAAGCGTACTGACCATGCGTGGTTCGAAAATAGCCCCGTTCAAATGCTCTTCCATTGTTTCCAATCCAGTGATGGGAAGATTGCGGTCTATGCTGTGGACAAGTGACCGGACTGCGTTTACCAACTGAGCGGGGTTGGTGTTTGTGCTGACGTAGAAGCTCGCAGGGTGATTACGCGTGTCGAGGCCGTCTGGACTGTAACTCTGGTCGTACGGCAGATAAAGAAACGGCACGCCCGGCGTGCTCGTAAGGCTTGTGGCGCGAATCGTTGGAATGACACCCACAATTCGTATATCCAGCTTGACATGATTGCCTCCGCCGAAGCCAAACTGCCCACGCAGCGCCTTCTCAACGTCGCCTCCAAAATAGTGCTTCACAAAGGCTTCGTCGACAATGGCAACCCTTTCCGAGTTGGCCGTATCCTGTTCGGTAAATTCCCGTCCCGCCAACAGCGGTACTCTGATTGTCGAGAAGAACCCAGGAGTTATCCAGTTCTGATCTGGGGTGGGTTCGTCATCACCGCCAGCATAACCAGCCAAGGTGATGTCGTCTCCCATCTCCCCGCCGGATATTAAACCTTCAGCCGCGTACGCGATGCCGTGGACTCCTGGTTGGCGCCGAACGCTCTCCGTGATGGTTGTGTACTCGTTCCTCACCTGCGCTCCGGACTTGCCCAGCGCGGAAGCGTCCACGCGAAACGTAAGTATGTGCTCGGTGGCGTAACCAGGTTTGGTGTTACGAAGTTGATACAGGCTCCAACTAAAGGCTGTTGCACCGATGAGGAGCCCCAGACTAAGTGCAATCTCGCCTGCAACGAGCACATTACGGAGCTTCCCACCGACCCCAATTACAGCAGCGCTTTGGCGGTGTAGAGCATCTAGGAGATCGATGCGAGTACTCAGAATCGCGGGAGCGATGCTGAAGATCACGCTGGTCAGTACACCTGCGGCAGCGCAGAATGCAATCGCCGGCCACTCGATACGCACCGCCAGAACCTGCTGCAGAGCGTTCGTTGGCGGCACCATCCTTAACAGGAGCTTCAAGCTCAACCAGCCGAGAAGCAGACCCGAAGCGGCTCCCATTAAGCCCAGGAGCAGACCTTCCGAGATCACTTGCTGAAAGATGCGGCGGCGGCTGGCCCCGAGTGCTCCGCGTACGGCAAGCTCTGAATGTTTGCGGACCGCTTTCGCAAGGAGTAAGTTCGTCACGTTGCCGCAAGCAATCAGTAGAACCATGAACGCCATCGTCTCCAGAATTCTTATCGGCCGCCCCAACGTGCCTTCGAGTAGAGGAATGCCGCGTGCTCCGTCCGCTGCCGAAAGACGGGTTTCAAGCCAGTCTTTTTGATCGGTGATATTGCTCTCTTTTGCTTTGAGGACATCTCGTCGCCAGTTCCACCAAAGCGTGTTCAACTGTGCCTGAGCTTGCATACGCGTTACACCCGGTGACAAACGCCCAATCAGGTTCAGCCAGCGGTTTAACGGATCGCTTAAGAGATCCGCATTGCCCGGTACTACGGCTTGCTGCATAGATATAGGAAGGAACACCGCAGAGGGAGCCGCATCCATCAGCCCCTCGTGCCGTACAACGCCCACAACAGTGAAAGCTGAACCATTTATCCGGATTTCCTGATTCAGAATGGAGGGATCGCTGCCGAAATGCCCGTGCCAATAGCTATCGCTCAGCACAGCAACTTGCCGGCCCTCGTGGTAGATATCATCCGATGGCGTGATCAAACGTCCGAGCGCCGGTTGCACTCCGAGCAGAGTGAAGTAGTTACCGCTTACGAGTTGCATCTTTACCTTGTCGGCATCCTTGACGGACACAATAGTCGCAGGCGCAACTGTGGATACTGCCAACCCTTCAAGCACTCCATTGCCATCGCGTAACGCCTGGTACGCGGGATACGAAAAATACATCCCTGGATCACCGCCCCACATGTTGAGTGTCCCTGTCTCAAACCGCGACTGTTCTTGAAGCAATACGAGGTCAGCAGGCTTTGGCACAGGCATTGTCCGAAGCAATACCTGGTGGAAGACGGTAAAAATAGAGGTATTGACTCCCATCCCGAGAGCGAGCGTCAGAACCGCAGTGAGCGTGAGGCCATGCGACTTACGCAATTGACGCACTCCATATTTTAGATCGAGCCAAAAGCTCTCCAACACAGGCCCGCGCCAGACTTCGCGGCTTCGTTCTTCAAGCAGCACAGCATTGCCAAACTCACGTTTCGCCCGCTGCGTCGCTTCATCACGGCCCATGCCACTGGCGACCAGCTTTTCGATCTTCTCTTCGAGATGCTGTTGAATCTCCTCCGAGAGATCCCGGTAGATCTGCCGACGCGAAAAGAACTTCTTGAACCAGTGCATACTGCCTTCCTATGATTCGTGCGGTGACAGAATCAATGCAATACCTTCGAGCATTCGCCTGAAAAGCGAAACTTCACGCCCCAAATGTTTAACGCCGGTACGGGTGATCCGGTATGTAAGCACTCTGCGACCGGTGCCAGAAATCCCCCACTCAGCCTTTACTAGATCCTGCTTCTGCAAGCGCTGGAGAGCGAGATACAGGGACCCTTCTTCCACGAGCAACTCATTCGATCCTTGCTTGATAAGCCGGACCAACGCGTAGCCATGCATCGGCCGATGCTGTAACGACTGCAGCACCATCATCTCCAGCGCTCCGGGAAATAGATCACGCTGCTCCGGTTTTCTGCTAAATTAGCTCCCATAATTCTAATGTGAGATAGGCCTAGACTAAAGTTGATCCCCAATTTTCGAGCTGCGGGTTGAATGTAATCACGCATTACCGCCCTAATTAAGCTAGACCGGCTGTTTCCCGCTCCGGGAGACTCACCTCGGGCTGTCCTCAACTTTAGGAGTGCGAAAGAACAAATGGACGCTGCCGCCAAAGCAGCAAGGGAGGCGGCCAAGAAATCAACAAACTCGAAATCCCACAGTGGATCCGGCAAGAGTGCAAGTCCTGGTTCGGCGCGAGCGCAGGCAGGGGCTGAGACTAACGAGAAATCGGATGACTCGCAATCTTGTCTCGAGTCAGTTGAGGTATCAGCTCCCGCAATTGCTTTTGTGAGGGCTGATGCGAGTACGGGCAGCCTGTTCGACGTGGAACCGAAGAAGGGCAGCTGACACCCGTCCAACGTTTAAACCTTTACTGATTCATGAGCCCTTCCCGCCGTGCCATCATCTCAACTAGAAGACTTCCTTTGAGCGACGGACCAGTACAAGATGCCCGAACAGACACAGACGGCTCCTTTCATCGACGGGCTGTATGGAAAGTTGGTGGAAGGTGGGATTGGCTATTTCTTTCCCTCGGCGAAGTTCGAGTTGCTCGAGCCCGACCAAGATCCAGGTGAACATCGGATCACGCGGAGTTCAGGCGGGACGTCACTGGTCCTGAATTGGCTAGGATCCCGGTATTCCCTTACGCGGGATGAACCTTTCTCTGACGCCGAGTTGAAGCTGCTGACGAGTATCGGCGCGGTCTTGGACTCCCGATACCAGATGATCGTTGACACAACCCGTGTGGAGCAGAGATTCGAGCTCTTTCGAGGTCTGGCCGAAGATCGATACGTTTCCGGCTACATCGACGGTGCCCCGTACGAGCAGAAAGAATGGAAGGGGCCAGATCGCGTGGAGGACGCCATCGAGGTTCTTCGCACCAGTTCGCTCAGCACCTACGAAAATCGGCGGATCTCGACTGGTGCGCTACTCTTTGGCAAAGACCCGGATCCTTGCCATGAGCCGCCGGTCAGGCCCTCGGGTGCCCTGCGCTATTCGCCAGCCTTGACCTCAATCCGTAGCTTCTACCGGCTCTGTGATGGGCTGCAGACCCTGGCTCTGGTCGATGAGAATGGGTTCCTCGCCGAAATCGTCGATGTTGAACAGTGGGCGCAGCCTCTTTCAGATACCAGGCTTGCCGTGCCCAGTCCCACGCGGTATCAAACCCATAGCCGTGCCACGCTGTGCGGCGGACACGTTTGCATGCTCCTCACGCCCAATGGGGAAATGAAGATTTTTGCCAATGGGGTGCAGGTTTTCCTCTTCAGGGACGGCCGATGGAGACTGACAGACGCCGAGAGGAAATACAGCCTCTGGACAGGGGCGATTGGGAATGTCGAACTTGCGGAGAGGTTGTTTGGTGCGGCCCTCAATTTGGCAGAGGATCGTCGCGGTGGCCTGTTTGTTGTTCTCGACGATCCCAGCACCGCCCGAAAGCTAGTGTCGAGGAATGATCTACTTTCCCCATTGCCCGATCGTGGCGAACATCCTGTCGCTGGTTCGAAGGACCAGCTCCACTACTTGTTGCATCAGAAGCGAGTGCTCGATGTCCCGAGCGCAGTTCTCGAGACCGTAGCCCGGATCGATGGTGGAATCGTGCTGGACCGCGATTCCAATCTTTTGGCGTTCGGGGCCATACTCCGCCATCCCGACTTGGCTGATCTGCATCCCGACAACATTGAAGGCGGCCGTACTACAGCTGCTATCTCCGCTTCGCGATTCGGATGCGTCCTCAAGATCAGCGAAGACGGGATGACCTCATTTTTCCGGAATGGTAAGTGCATCTGGGACATATAGGCTTTCGGTGAGCACGGCGTGTTCCGACTGCGGTCCGCCAGAGACTCAATTCGGCGGCCACGACTCGCCTGACGCGACGGAAAAATAGCCCTGCCAGCGGCACGCATTTTCAAGAGCCCCGACATAAGTGTTACTGATTCTGAAATCCTTCAATCCGCGAAAGGAGCGGTCATGGAAGTACATCGCCTCGAACGAGAATTCCTCTACAACGGAGTCAAGTTGCCTGACGCTAGGCCAACAATGACCCCTGAACAGGTCAGAGACACATACACGCATCTGTATCCAGAAATCGCCACGGCTGCGATTGAGGGGCCTGAAACGGACGGGGACAAACTGGTGTACAAGTTTATTCGTGCGATCGGGGCGAAAGGGTGAGACACAGAAAAGCAGCTCGCCGGAGGAGGCGACAGCATTTGAACGTAAATCAGCTACTTACGGTGCAGGCTCGGCCGACCGCAACCGTAGCGAGCGGAGATTGTGGGTCGACTGGAGCGCTTTGTTAGGCCCGCGATAGCGCAATGCTGGTGACAAAGCAGGCCAAAGAAATGCAGACGCCTGTAAGAGGCGCACTGAAAAAATAAACCTTGCAGAGTACAACAAAACCACCAAGCATTGCCAGCCCCACAATGAGCAGGAACGGTGACTGAAAGAGCAGTTTGTCGTGAGCCAATGCGAGAAAACCGAAAACCAAGCCGAACAACATAAGTCCAATGCTGTGGCTGGCATTGAAGCCCACCCAACACCGCCACATTGTTGTCTCTTTCGTAATGACAGGTGAAATCTGGCTCATGCTGATTTGCAGCGCTGGGTCACGGGGCGTGAGCATTGGCCCACCGAACGTATAGACGAGGTGGACGACTCCAAGCGTAAAGATAATGCTCGCACTAAGAACCATCAGAATTCTTGCGGCCAAGATCCTCTCCCTATTTGCGGGCTCATTATTTTGGTATAGAAGCCGCCGTCGGATGGCGATTTGACGCTGCCAACGGCCGCTCGACCCCTCATACCAGGCAGGGTGAAGTCTAAGATGCTCTGGTCAATCGTCCCTTTAAGCTCGCTCTTTGCAACTGGTCCAGTTCGTGGTACAACCCCGTGATCTTCTTGGAACGTACGCGATAGTGAACGAGGTCCGAAGCAGTCAAATTCGACGGTTGTCGCAGTGTTTCGATCTGCAGATCAACCAATTGGTGAACTTCACGTTTCATGGCGGAGGTTGGGTCAGTCATCATGCGGTTCCTCCGCGGGATTGTAGCTCATACCGAGCAGCCTGCCCAGAGCCCTCATATCGCAGGTCCCGCGTACTGCAAGTCCCGACATCCGGATTTGCGAGTCCATCGACATTCAGATGTGCATCAGGGCGCACCGCACTGCACAAGGGCCACAATGCCACGGTCAGTCAGACGTGATAAAGGGTGACTGCCATGAAGCGCGGGAAGCCAGCTGCCGCAGACTGCCGCGACCTCTTCGAAGGCTTCCCGGACGGCGCCGTCCTCGAGAGTTTCCAGAAAATCCAGCTTGCCTCCAACGATGCTCCAACACCCAGCTTCGGGAGGAAATTCTCGGAGCGTCAGCAGTTACCCGACCCTGCTGACTAGCAAATACGCCGATACCGACTCTGGGTTGTGAAGTACCCTTGCGGAGAGAAGCTTCGGTATTCACCGCTCTTTTGTCGTTACCCATTTTTCCTTCGTGGGAAGCGCAGCGGTGCCCAGTTGCGACAGTAGTGTTGGGGATTCTCCTCCACTATCACCGATTCTCGGTACGAGGCTTGAAGAAATCCTTCGGCGACCGCATGTACGGTAAGCGACATCAGGGCATCGTAGTAGCCGGCCACATTCAGCACGCCACACGGCTTTTGGTGCAATCCGAGCTGTAGCCAGGTCACCACCTCGCAGAATTCTTCCCAACTGCCAAATCCCCCGGGTAGAAGAACGGATGCGTCTGCGAAGTCGACCATGAGTGCTCTAGGTTCGTGCATGGACTCGACGACGTGCCATTGCGTCAGGGCAGTGTGGTGCGATTTCCTTTTCAACCAGCGATCTTGGCATGACGCCGATTGCTTGACCGCCACCCACCAAGACAGAATCAGCCAGTACGCCCATCAATCCTACTCGCGCTCCGCCATAGACAAGGGCGACACCTGAACTCGCCAGATGACGGCCGAGTTGAGTCGCCGCTTCTCGGTACTCAAACCGAATCCCAAAGCTTGATCCACAGAAGACGCAGAGTTTCTTGATTAAAGGCGCACTTGTTGTCTTTGTTTGCTCAGAACCGATCATCATAAGAGAACCAGTAGAATACGAGAGCAGTTGAGCAGAATCGACTCTCCCAAGAGAGACGCAATGCTAGAACCAATGGCCCGAGCGGCTATGGGTTCTTCTCCTCCTGGGCGCTCCAACGCGGGTCGTATCGTTCGAACGCGAGCACTTGGTCGAGCGGAATGCGGCGTTCCCATCCGGCACGTTCAAGCTCTGGCTCTGCGGCGAAGTGGTCCACGTACCCCAGACAGAGGTATGCTACCGCGACTATGTTTTCGGGAATGTGCAGCACTTCATGAAGTGCTTTCTTGTCGAGAATGCTCACCCAACCGACCCCGATTCCTTCTGCGCGAGCCGCAAGCCAGAGATTTTGCACGGCGCAGACCGCAGAATAAAGCGCAGTTTCCGGCATGGAGAGGCGACCGAGTCGATGGCCCTGTTCGCACTCCGGGTTGCAAACGATGCAGAGGTTCTGAGGCGCCTCCAGAATGCCTTCGAGCTTTAGAGTGGCATATTTCTTCCTGCGATCTCCCTCGTAGACGTCGAGTGCCGCCTGATTGGATCGCAGAAAGATGTCATGAACGGCTTTGCGGATCTCAACCGCACGAATAAGAATGAATCGCCACGGTTGCATCAGACCCACGGAAGGGGCGCGATGGGCAGCGTCCATGAGTCGGTCCAGCACTTCCTCACTCAGTGGTTCCGGCAAAAAGCCAGACCGGACATCGCGCCGTTCGCGAATTGCGCGGTAGACTCCCTGCAATTCGCCCGTCGTAAACCTGCCTGCTCTCGCCATCACCAGGCCCTCGACCAACGTGTACCGGCGTGTTTGTCATCCCGTAGTCTGGAATCCACGCCAGCCTGAAGTTCCAGCAGCCGCCCGAAGAGCCACAAGACGTCTGACAGACGATTCAGATAGGAGAGTACCTGCGGGTCTACTGGAACGCCGCTCTCGACCAGCCGGACGGCGTTCCGCTCTGCGCGGCGACAGACGGTCCGCGCCATTTCGAAGGCTGCGGCCTCCGTGTGCGACCCGGGCAAGGACCAATCGGACAGAATGTCTTCCGTGGCCTCAATCGTGTGAACCAGAGTTGTGAGATGTTCGACGTCCTCAGCCGTTATGGTGGGTGGATTCCTGACAGTCTCTGGCGCTGTGGCCAATGACGAGCCCAGCCGAAATAGTGTCTTCTGGATTAATTCCGTCCACGAGTGGATGTCATCGTTCTGGCAAATGCTGCGCGCAAAGCCCAGTGTGGAATTCAATTCGTCAACCGAACCGTATGCTTCCACTCGCAGGTCAGCCTTGGAAATGCGAACGCCCCCTGCAAGTCCGGTTTGTCCGCCGTCTCCCCGTTTTGTTGCGATGCTCATTTGCATTCTCCTTGTTGTACGCGGTCAACTCCAGAACATCCAGAATCGGAATCCTCAATGCCGGCTCTGTCGGTATGACTTGTGTCGAGCGCCACGATCGATCCGTATTCCTTTGTCCGATCCCAGGCTTCCTGCTCCGAGACTCCGCACCAGTTCGTTAGTACCACACGAATGAAACCGGCGTGCGCGACTGCTGCGATCGGCGATTTCGTCGCTTCTGCCAGCAAAAAGGCAATCTCCCGGCGAACCCGCGATGCAAATTGTTGAGATGACTCTCCGCCTGGGGCGGTCGAATTAGGGTGGTTCGTTGCCCAGTTTTGCGCCAGAACAGGGTCGCGCACTTCAATTTCGTTCCATGAAAGACCCTCCCATAGACCAAAGTGTATTTCGCGCAGCCCAGGACGAACGTGGAGTTCTGCTCGGAAATGTTTGGCAATCGCTTCGGCGGTTCGACGCGCGCGCCGTAGGTCGCTCGAATAAACTCGGCGAATTGAATGTTCCGACAATCGGTTGAGGAGTCCAGCGAGTTGCTGACGGCCTCGCTCATTGAGTTCCGGATCAGAATGGCCACAAAACCGGCCTGCCATATCCGTTTCGACATGACGAACGAGAAGAAGTGTCACAAGCTCCAGACCCCACAAAAATAAACCGCAATCTCGGTGAGTTGATTCGTAGCTCCGAAACAATCCCCCGTGACCCCGCCGATCCGGCGAAAATAATACAGGCCGCTCGACGCGGTCATCCCAAGCGCCACAACGACCGGGATCCAGAACTCTCTGCGCATCAGGTAAATAACGATGGCAAGGCTTAGCAGACTACCTGTCAGAAGAGATGCAGGAGATATTTTCCGCGCAATCCTCGCTCCCTGCCCGTCGTCACTCTCGCGCGCAGGCCGCAGGAAATAACTCAGCGGCAGAGTTGTCCAACGACATAGCACGTGTGCGGAGACTACCAATGCCGTAAAACGATTGACGGGAAGGATCGATAGAAGAAGAAATCTGGCCAGCACAGAAAGCACGAGAGCCAGTGCTCCGAAGCTCCCGATTCGGCTATCGCGCAGAATCGTGAGGACCTGCTCGCGATTCCAGCCGCCACCAAAAGCATCCGCCGTATCCCCCAACGCGTCTTCGTGAAGTCCGCCCGTAATGAGCACAAGAAAGGTCAGTATCAGCAACGCTACGAGCATTCGATTAAGGTGAGGCGCCAAGATGTGCTGTAAGACGGAGGCGCCGACGCCGATGACCAAGCCGACAACCGGGAAAAACTTTGCCGACCTCGATAACGAGTCGGGGTGGTAGGCTATGCGCGAGATCGGCAGCCGCGTTAGAAATTGGAAAGCAACCTGCATTTCTTCCACCAACCGCTTCATACCCCGGGCCCGCTTACGCCTGCCGAAGCAAAGGTTGCCATATCGGTGTAGAGCCGCAAAGCCGACTCAATGATGGGCATCGCCAACAGGGCGCCGGTGCACTCGCCCAGCCGCATGTCGAGCGTGAGAATGGGGTCGAGTCCCAAATAGTCCAGCAAAAAACGATGGCCAGGTTCTTGGGAACAATGTCCAGCGAACAGATACTCCTTTACTCGAGGCTCGACGGCATATGCCAATGCCGCGGCCGCAGTCGAGATAAAGCCATCCGTGATGACAGGGATCTGATATCGTGCCGCACCTAGAAATAATCCAACCATGGCCGCGATTTCTAATCCCCCTGTGCGCTGCAGAACCTCCAGCGGTTGCGCTTCATAAATTTGCAGGTCTTTGCCGAAGTGCTTTTGGATAACCGCATCGACGACTCGAATCTTGTGCTCATGAGCATCCCTATCGAGTCCCGTCCCCTTGCCTGTGACCGCGGCGGCGGGTTGTCCCGTAAGGGTCGCCGTGATCACACTCGCCGAAGTTGTGTTGCCGATTCCCATCTCGCCCACCGCGATCAGCGTCTGCCGTTTCTCCTGAGCGACGGTTGCCAGTTCTAGCCCTACCTGCAAAGCGCCCAGCATTTCATCTTCGGTCATGGCAGGTTCATGAAGCATGTTCTTAGTGCCACGCCGGATTTTTCGTTGCAGAAGACGAGGCAGAGCACCAAGATCGGCGTCCACACCGACATCAACAACGGTCAGATCGGCATGGTGCAGTCGTGCCAAGACATTGATCGCAGCCCCTTCCTCGAGGAAGTTCAGCACCATCTGGCGAGTGACTTCTTTGGGATATGCACTGATTCCTTCGGCCACGATGCCGTGATCGGCGGCAAACACATAGGCGGCCTTGTTCAGCGGCCAGCCAAGATCGCCTTTCCTGATAGCAACCGATCGAGCGGCAATGTCCTCAAGCCGGCCAAGACTGCCGAGCGGTTTGGTCAGATTATCGAGATGTGCGCGCGCCTGCTTCAGCCATTTTGGGTCGGGCGAAACAATTTCGCGGATGCATTCGGCAAGTGTGGATGAGGTGACTGTGGTGGTCATGATGTCTTCTCCAACAAAGCTGGATTCTCACCAGCTAACTTCTCATCGACTAACTTGGGATGGCGTCGAGGTGGGCAATCGAAGGCCCTTTCCAGAACTTCAGGTCGCAAAACGTCCTGCGGACGGCCTTTACGCACTTCGTGGTCAGGTTCGAGCAACAGAACGGACGAAAATGTGCCGGGAATCAATTGAAGATCGTGCATTGCTGCCAGAATCGTAACCCCCTCATCATTGAGCGCGCGGAGGCAATCCAGCAATTCGAGTTGGCGGCCGAGGTCGAGGCTTTGGGTAGGCTCGTCAAGTAGCAGCAAACGAGGCTCTTGTGCCAGTCCGAGCGCGATCTTAACGCGCTGACGTTCTCCTCCGCTAAGTTCATTGAAGATGCGGTTCCGGAGGTAAATGACATCGGTCAATTCCAGAGCGCGCTCGACCGCCCGGCGATCGTGCTGCTTCAAGCCGGTGAAGAATCCAAGGTAAGGTGTGCGGCCTTGCTCAACAATCTGTTGCACCGTGAAGTCGAAGGGTACTTCGAATCGTTGCGGAACCAGCGCAACCAGCCGCGCGGCCTCCGCTCGCCGCAGAGTGTCCAATCTACGCTCAGCGAGTGAAACCGAGCCGTGGGAGCAAGGGAGCACGCCGGCGGCCAGGCGCAGGAGTGTGGTTTTCCCGATTCCGTTTGGACCTATCAGTGCTCCACATTCGCCCTGTTCTACACAGAAGTTGACATCCGCAAGGATAGAGTGTTGCTCGTAAGAAAATGACACGTCAACAAACTGAAGCAGTGCAGTCACAATGTGTACTCCCGTCTGGTCCGGCGCAAAAGGTAAAGGAAAAATGGGCCGCCAATAAATGCGGTCAAAAGCCCAACCGGAATTTCGGAAGGGGCCAGCACGGTGCGCGCCATTGTGTCTCCCAGGACCAAGAAGATGGAGCCGGCGATCGCCGTAACGGGCAGGAGCCGAGTATGGTCTGGGCCCAGGACCAACCTTGCCATGTGTGGAACGATCAGCCCCACAAAGCTGATCACTCCTCCCAATGACACGGCGGCGGCGGTGATGAGTGATCCGGTAAGAATGATGGCCAGGTGCGTTTTTTCCACCTGCACGCCAACTTGGCGCGCGTAGTCGTCACCAAGCGCCAGAGTATTCAATCGCCGTGCCAGGGGAAGGCAGCAAATCAAGCCGAAACCGATCATCACGGCAGTGACCGCGAGTTGAGACCACCTGGGCACCGCAATGACTCCAGTAAGCCAGGAGGCAAGAACTCGCGTCCGCAAGCCAAAGCTGTCGTCGAGCACCACAAGGAAATAAGTGGAATAGCTCAACATCGTGCTCACCGCGAAGCCCGCGAGCAATAGTGTTACAACGGGCACCCGGCCACCAATTCGGGCCAGCCAATATACCAGCGCGATCGTCGCGACGGAGCCGACAAATCCCATCGCGGCAGTCGCGCCGAACCCGAGAAAAGAAAAACGAGGAAGAAGGAAGAGTCCAATTCCAGCCCCGAGCGCTGCTCCTCCCGAAGACCCGATCACATACGGATCCGCCATGGGATTTCGGAAAAGCCCCTGGAATAGAAGTCCCGCCACGGAGAGAGCAGCCCCCACGAATGCTGACGCAAGCACGCGAGGTAGGCGGATCTCGAAAAGAATCACGGAATTCGTGTCCCCGGAGCGATGCCAGTTGAGCAAGCAGCCAAGCACTTCGCGAACTCCGATCCTGGTCGCCCCCATTCCCATCGAGAGCACCAGCACAACAGCAAGCGCCCCCAGCAAGGCTGAGAGAATAAGGATGAGGAACGCGCGGTCGGAGAATCCAATCCCGCGATCGGCTCGCGCCGACGATCTTGATCCGCTCTTTTCTGCTATTTCAGTTTCCACGACTCTCCTCCGAGCGTAATGCGGATACCTGAGCGAAGAGTGAAGGGAAGCGCCGGATAACCAAACGCCTCGTCATGGTGCTGACTCAGCACATTTTGAAGATCGGCGTAGACTCCGAGCGCGTGGTTTACCTGGTAACTGCCTCCGAGGTCGACCTTCTGATACGCCGCGTCCAGATTGCGATTCGGCAGCAGCAGGCTTGTGCTCCCGTCTTTATCGGAGAGGAAATCGCTGTCATCCCGTCTGCCCACAAAGGTTCCGGTTAACCACCCCGTCCAGCGGGCATGATGATAGGTAATCGCCACGTAGCCGGTATGCGGCGCGCGCCGAAATGGCCGGGCTCCAATCAGCGGCGAAAAGACACCGATGGGGATGGTTGGGAAGTTCGAAGAAGTGTTGAAGCTCGGGCCAAGCGCATCGCTGGTGAAGGAGCGCTGCACAACCGCGTCCAAGTACGTATATCCGCCACGAGCGACGAGGCTGCGTCCCATCCGATATTCGAGTTCCGTCTCTGCTCCCTGGGCGCGGAACGCCTGGGAGTTCACTGTGGCTCCAAATTGGGATCCTGCGAGAAGCGAATCTGCGATGGATTGCGCGACCCCAAGCTCGATCAGCCCCTGCGTGGGAACAAATTCAATCAGATGCGTGAACTCATTGTGGAAGTAGGTAATTCCCAATTTTGCTCGCCCATCGAAAAGGCTTTGCTCAACGCCGCCGTCATACGTCCTGGATTGCTCGGCTCCAATGGGAGCAACGTGGAACTGCGAAATGAGTTGCGCCCCATTACTGAGGGTTTGAAGCAGGCTGAACAGAGACGTGCCGGCAGCGGAGATACTGGGCTCCTTGATGCCCGTGCCGAAATTGGCGCGAAGCTTCGTCCCGCTGAAAACTTTCGACGTATCGGGGCGCAGCAAGTAATAGGCAAGCGATGCTCGTGGCGTGCCGGCCACGCCGAACACGGCATTTTTCTCAATGCCGCTACCTAGCGTGTAGTAAAGACGGTTGGCGAGACTGCCCGCCACTTGCAAAATGTAGCTATAGTTTCCACGATCAGCAGGAGGCACTCCGAAATTCGGTTGGGTGGACCCGCGCTCCGCCTCGTAGCGAAATCCGAACAGCGCTGTCAGCTGCGGCTTAACCTCATAGTCCGTCTCGGCATAAACAAAATCACGATCGGTGCTGGTTATAAACTGATTCGGATACGGTTGAACAAACTGGAAAATCGCTTGCCCGCTTACCGCGTATCCGTTTGCTCCGCGAAGCGTGACCGGCGCGCCAATGTACTCTGATCCCACAATCGGTGAATCGTAGGGAATCCCCGTCGGGGCGTAGTCAGTAAACTGGGAGCGCAACCGAAGAGCCCCATAACGCAGCAGGTTGTGCCAACGGTCAGTAGTCTGCTGCTGGAACGTAGCTCCGATGAAGAGTTGTTGATCTTTCTGGTCCGCATCATCGGGGATCCCGAAGAGTTGAACAGCGTTGGCTTCTCCGGCCGCAGTCGCCAGGCGCCGCACGGTTGCGCGAAACTCGGTGTTCGGTTTCGGGGTCCAGCCAAAGTTCCCGGCATAGGTTCCATTGTGAAAAGAACTGCGGGGAATCTCATTAGCGGTGTCGAAACGGGAGAAGTCAGAAAAATAGTCGAACTGCTTATAGCTTCCACCCAGGATTCCTTGTTGGCGATACGTCCCGAAATTCCCGCCATCAATCGAGTAAGTGACCTCGGGCAGAGGCGTGATGCCGCGCGGAGTAGTCATGCTCACGACACCGGCGAGCGCATCGGACCCGTACAGAGCGCTATTTGGTCCGCGTAACACTTCGATCTGATTGATGCCCGTCGCGGAAAGTACGCCAAAATCGACCGCGCCGCCTATGTCGTTCGCGGGGATGCCATCAATGAGGACCTTGTTCGCATCACTGTTGCCGCCGCGCACGAACAACTCGCCCAGTCCGCCGCGCTGTCCAGTCTGCGTGATCTGCGCCCCAGGTGCCAATCGCAGAGCTTCGTGCACGTCCAGTTTGTCGGTGTACTTGTCTTCGGAAAGCAGGGTGATGGATGCGCCTACTTGAGCCTGCGGCGTTGGTGTGCCTGTCGCCGTAACAGTGACGGCCTGGGACACTACCCCGATAGCCAAAAGCAGATCTATATTGGCGTTCGCGCCTTCCCCAATATAGAACGGCTTACTTGCGGTCAAATCGAAGGACGGAGTGCTGGCCTGGACTTGGTAGCGGCCCGCGGGAACGTCGTGGAATTCGTATCTTCCTGCGCCGTCCGCGTTCGTCGAAGCGATAACTTTTTGATTGGTCATGAGTTCAACTCGCGCCTTTGGGATGACGGCGCCGAGCGAATCAGCGACTGTCCCGCGAACCGTTGCGGCGTGTGCTGCCAACGCGAACTCACCGGAGAGAAGAAGCAAGCACAAGACCCTTGCGCATGGCCGGTTTTGCCTGAAGTATTTCATTTTTTCCCCCTCGGAAATTGGTGTCGGCAGAACCGGTCTCCTGACTCACGCCTCGACGAATCTGGGCAACCTTCCCAGGGATTCAGTCCCCAGTGGCTGCAGTCACCTGCCTGCCCAGTTTCTCGGCGTTTACAGTTACGGGGTAGTGGCGGATTCTCACCGCGCTTCCCGAACATTCTGCCGTTTCGTTTTTGTTCTAAGAGTCCCAGATCGCAAGCGATCATTGCTTACGGATCAGGCTCAGGGATGAAACTGTTTGGCTAAGTCCTCCAATACATCGAATGCGATCGGGCTCGGATACTGGATCCGATCGTCGGTGTAATAGACGCGGCCCTGTTGAACCGCTTTCAAGTGTTCCCAACCAGGACGTGTCTTCAATTCCTCAAGCGTATTGTTCGATCCGCTCATGAGCAGGAGCGCGTCCGGTTGATGGGTCACAATGGTTTCCAGACTCACTTCCGGCCACTCTTGCGCAATGTCATCGGTCACGGAGCGGCCGCCAGCGGCGTCGATCAGTTCGCTGATGAACGCACGCTTGCCGATAGTCATCACCGGGTCGTACCAGATCGCCATGAATACTCGAACCTTCGGTTTGCCGGAGACGCGGGCCTTCACCGCGTCCACTCGCGTGCGCAACCGGGCGACCAGGGTATTGGCATCAGGCTCCCGGTTTAGCACCCAGCCCAGTCTGAGAATCGATGCGTAGATTCCCTCAATCCCGTGTGGATCCACCATGAACACGGGAATGCGGAGACGCTGCAGGTGGCCTGCGGACTCCAGCGTATTCATGTCGCCGCTGCCAAGGACGAGGTCCGGGTGCAAGGCAAGAATGGTTTCGATCGAGGGATTGAGGGGAAGTCCGATGCTCGGCTTCTGAAGAGCCTCTTTCGGGTATTTTGTGAAATCGCTGATAGCAACAACATCGTCTCCGGCGCCCAGCGAATACATAATGTCCACCACACTCGGGACCAGACAAACCACTCGATGCGGATGATCCGGGACCTCGACGGAGCGTCCCAGTTCGTCTTTCACGGTCCGGCTGGCAAAGCACGGTACCGTGATTGAAGTCAGCAGTAGGATGGCGCCGAGTTTAATTCCCATGCTCATTGCACCTCCACAAAAGTCCGCGCAGAACCAGCCTGCTGCAAAAAGAATGAGACTAGAGAGGGATTGGAGCGGAAATGCAGATGGATGTAAGTCCCGAGCACACGACCGCGCACGAAACCTTCCTGCTCCCTTCGATCGGAAAGCGAGTAATGAACGCGATAGACACAACCCAGAGAATCGTGAGCGACGATACGGGAGCAATGAAAACTGTGACCGCGCACGTGGGTTCCTTTTTCCCCAAGCAGACAATCGTGCGCGAACTCTATATCCGCGTATCCGAAATGAACTAAGGACTTGGTCATCTCGATAGCGATGGGAAGGATGCCTGCCATGGAATAACTGTGTCCTTCGATCACGGTCAGTTTTTCAGCCAAGTACATCAGCCCGCCACATTCGGCATAAATTGGCTTGTTCGCTTTCACGAAATCACGGATCTCATGGAGCATGCTGTCATTGCGGCTTAGTTCAGCCGCGTACAGCTCGGGATATCCTCCGCCGAAGTAGAGAGCATGAAGGTTCTCAGGCAACACGGAATCTTTGATCGGACTGAAGTCCACGATCACTGCGCCATTTTCCCGGAGGAGATCGAGATTGTCCTGGTAGTAGAACGAAAACGCTCGATCGCGAGCGACCCCTACACGGACGCCTTTGTACTTGGGTTCAGCAGTGCTTATGGGTGCGGTCGCAAAGCCTTGGTTGTAAACCGTCGCATTCAGCACTTGCTCGATGTCGAGACGGCTCCCCAAACGCGTGAGAGCGGAGAGGCTGGCACCAATTCCTTCTGCAGCGGTGTGTAGCCCAAGGTGTCGTTCGGGAATTGCTGCGTCTGCTTCTACCGGTAGCCAGCCGAGCACAGGAACCAGGGACGATTGGCGGATCGCCGATTCCAGCATGCGAAAGTGCGCATCGCCGGCCACCCGATTCAACACTAT
>Ga0209006_10001006_pt1 | contig 26000 bp, 28 predicted proteins | sample JacPin_JW_Ref_O2_FD_188567 | JGI IMG/M metagenome (GOLD analysis project Ga0209006, IMG submission 188567) | Forest soil microbial communities from Algoma, Ontario, Canada - Jack Pine, Ontario site 1_JW_Ref_O2 (SPAdes) (version 2) | ecosystem: Environmental > Terrestrial > Soil > Boreal...
ATAGAAATTTCCTCCTGAGAGTTTGGAGCTAGAGCAGCGCAGACTACAGGCTCAGGGTGAGGCTCAAGAGTTACGGGTGTGTGACGCAGGTGTGAATTGAAAATGAATAAAAAGTCACAGGCGATCTACGGTCAAGTACGGAGACAGCTTCGAATTCATGGGGAAAACGCGGTGCAAGAAACCAATTGTGAAAATTGCGTGACAGATTTTCCTCAGCGTGCCATACCTTGTAGGGTTGATCCTGTAGTGGCGATCTCTAAGAAAAAATGAAAAACGTTCCTACGCTGGTTGGAATTCCTTTTGACGGCAATTCGTCGTATTTGCGGGGAAGTTGGGCCGCTCCGCCCGCCATACGGGAGGCGTTGCGGTGTGACGCTTCGAATCAGTGGACGGAGTTGGGCGTAGATTTGGGAGTTGAGGGCGCGTTTGCCGATGCGGGTGACATTGAGTTCGCGCGACCGGATGGCTCCGCCGCTTTTGCGACGATTGAGCGGAGGATAGATTCGCTGCTGCGGAGCGGACAGCGTCCGGTTTCGCTGGGCGGCGATCATTCGATTACGTATCCGATCTTGCGGGCGTTTGCGCGGCATCGTTTGCCACGGACGATCGTTCATTTCGATGCGCATCCGGATTTGTATGACGAGTTTGAAGGCAGCCGGGTATCGCATGCCTGTCCGTTCGCACGGATCATGGAAGAGAAGCTGGCGGTGCGGCTGGTGCAGATTGGAATTCGAACGATGGTGCGACATCAGCAGGAGCAGGCGGAGAAGTTTGGCGTGGAAGTGGTGGAGATGCGATCGCTGCCGGCTTATGATCGCGTGAAGGTCCAGGGCCCGGTATATATTTCATTCGACCTGGATGTGCTTGACCCGGCATTTGCGCCGGGAGTATCGCATTGGGAGCCGGGAGGAATGTCGGTGCGAGAGGCGATTGCGCACCTGCATGCTGTCGAGGGCGAGATCGTGGGCGCGGACCTAGTGGAGTTCAATCCGGTGCGGGACCGCACTGGATTGACGGCTACGGTGGCGGCGAAGATTTTGAAGGAAATTCTGGGGAAGATGATTCTTGGGACAAAAACACGATGACATTTGAACGGTACTTTACTTCCGACGGCATTTGATAAGGAGGGGTTATGGCGAATGATGACGGTCTGATACGCGTCGAGAGTCATTATTCCGTAGAGGAAACATTGCAGCGGCTGGAGGCGGCTTTCGCAGCGAAGGGGTTGCAGATTTTCGCCCGCGTCGATCATAGCGGCGAGGCGGAAAAGGTTGGATTGAAGATGCGGCCGACGAAGCTGCTGATCTTCGGCAGCCCAAAGGGAGGAACGCCGCTGATGGTGGCTGCGCCCACCCTGGCCATCGATCTGCCGATGAAGGCGCTGGTGTTTGAAGACGAGAGTGGAAAGGTCTGGCTGCTCTATAACCGGCCAGAGTATTTGCAGGCGCGGCACGGCGTTCCCGAAGATCTGATCAAGAACCTGGCGGGAGCGGGCGTCATCATGGAGAAGGCTGTGGAATAATGCTTCGGTCGTCGTTGTGAAAAAATTTCCGTCACGAGATGCCTGAAGATTCCAACCGAGCCCGCGACCATCTGGCGAACGAGCGCACCTTTCTGGCGTGGGTGCGCACCGGCATCGCCATTGTTGTGTTTGGATTCGCCATTGGCCGATTCGCCATTGCTCTGCGGCAACTCGCACAATTTCAGGGCCGATCGTTGCGCACCGCCGGATTCTCGGTGTGGCTGGGGATGAGTTCGATTCTGGCGGGCATTGTTTTGACCGTGGCTGGGTTGGGTCGATACCGCAAGACCCGCGCGCAACTGGATGAAGGCAAATTTGAACCAGCAGGGTTTGTTGTGGACCTGGTGACGATCGTGATCGTGTTGTTCGGATTGGCGCTGGCCGGATATTTGATTTACACGGAAAAAAGTTTGGGCTGAGCTAGGTAAGAGACTATGGCGAACGATCAGGAAAAAGAAGCGGCGGCGCAGGCCAGTTTGTGGTTCGTCGAGGATGGTCAGGTCGTGGGGCTGGGGACGGGCTCGACGGCGGCGCATTTCATTAAGCTCCTGGGTGAGCGGGTGAAGGCCGGGCTGCGGGTTCGCGGTATTCCGACTTCAGTGCGCTCCGAGGCCATGGCGAAGAGTTTGGGGATTCCGCTGACCAGTTTGGATGAGTGCCAGGAAATCGCGGTCACAGTGGATGGGGCGGATGAGGTCGATCCCGAATTGCGGCTGATCAAGGGCGGCGGCGGGGCGCTGCTGCGGGAAAAAATTGTGGCCTCGGCGACGAAAAAGCTGGTGATTGTGGTGGACGCGAGCAAGCGGGTAGCGACGCTGGGGAAATTTCCGTTGCCGGTGGAAGTCATAAAATTTTCGCAGGCACTGGTCACGAAGAGGATTGCCGGGCTGGGCGCCGAAGTAAGGATGCGTAGGAATGAAGATGGTAGGCCTTATTTGACGGACGAGAATAATTACATTCTCGATTGCCACTTTGGTTCGATCACCGATCCGGAAAAGCTGGCGCGGGAGCTGAGCGATATGCCAGGGGTGGTGGAGCACGGGCTGTTTATCGGGATGGCGAGTGTCGTGCTGATGGCGAATGCGGGTGAGGTTTTGGAATTGCGGCGTTAGAAATCTCTCGTTTCGAGTCGCTGTCGGAGAACTGCAAGATCCTTAACACTGAGGAACACTGGGGAATCACAGGGACGCACTGCTGGGAACGATATGGGCGTGGACGGACAGGCTCGGGGGTGGAATGGGCGGACGCCACGGCGCATTCCGCGTTATGGAGTGCATTTGCCGCTGGATGTGACGGTGCTGCGCTCGGGAATTCCAGATAAAGTTCCGGGAAGGTCCTTGAATCTATCGGAGCGGGGAGTGGCGGCGGTGCTGGCGGCGGAACTCAGAGCTGGAGAAGCGGTGGGGGTAGAGTTGCAGGTGCCGGAAGCGCAGCCGCTGCGTTGGCGGGCGGTGGTTCGGTATCAGGACAAGTTGCGCTGTGGCATGGAATTCGCTGGGCTATCGGCCGAACAAAGGGCGGCGATTCGAATCTGGACGGAAAAGTTAAAGGCGGAGCCCGAGCCGGAGCGAGTGGTTGCGGGGTTTCGTCCGTTGGAAACTCTGGCTGAGGCGCTCGCGGATTATGGGAAAGACCCCGCCGAGGACAATGCAGGGAAGAGCGAGCGCGCGGATGGGGACGATCCCCCTGCGACGCGGAGGCCTGAGGGGCGCGGCGCCAAGCGAATGTTCCTGCTGCTGATAACGCTGTTGACGACATGCGCAATCCTGCTGGCGGTGTTCTGGCTGCGCTGGAACCGGGGATGGGAAGAGTTGGAATCTGGGCTTCAGGGGCGGCAGGAGGCGCTGGTCGAGCGTCCTCAACTGCAAGTGCCGGCGGCGGAGATGGAAAAGCTGATCGTTCACCGGGTCGATCCGGAGTATCCGGCGCAAGCGCGGCAGGCGAAGCTACAAACGGTGATCGCCCTGGACGTAGTCGTGGGAAAGGATGGTTCGGTGGTGAGCGTGCATCCGCTGAACGGTCCGGACGTTCTTGGACGCGCGGCTGTAGAAGCGTTGCGCTGGTGGAAGTTTGAACCTTATCGCGTGAGTGGAAGGCCAATGGTGGTGGAGACGACGCTGGCGGTGGAGTTTAAGCCCTAGAGAACGTCGGGCTTGGTTTTGCGCAATGCGTTGAGTACTACAATGCCGCTGACGGCGAAGCACAGCACTGCGCCGAGCGCCGCGGCCAACAGGAAAAGGGCGCTAAGATGCAGAATATCGGCGGCAACGGCTCCCGCCGCGAACGCGATGGCCAGCATGTTAAGCCAAACCGGGGCGCTCACCCGAACCCGCACATCGCGCCGCAGCCGCAATTGAAGCAGAAGAGCCGCCAGGCCGATCGCAGCAACCACCACCAATGCCAAAGGATTGAAAAAAGCTCCGCGCGTCGTGTAAATCACGACCAGCGCCAATGCCACCAGCAGCAAACCGGCAGCCACGACGGTCCAGCGCCGGGAAGTACTGATGGAAATCGGATTGGGATCGGTGGGCGGCAAGGAATCCCGTCCCGAAATTTATACAGGGGCGAGAGGAAAAAGGAAAAGAACTTTCGCGAACCGACGCCTAGACTTCAGAGGGCGAGGACATCGATTCCAATCCAGCCAGGCAAGGGCGTCAGGCCGAGATGCTCTGGTGAACCGCGTAGAGCACCAACTCCACGCGAGTGGAAATTCCCAGCTTATCGAAGATCCGAAATAGGTATTTCTTCACTGTGTGCTCGCTCAGCTTCAGGCAGCGCGCGATCTCGCGGTTGCCCAGACCTTCGGCGACCAAGGCGACAACCTGCTCCTCGCGCGGGGTGAGAAGTCTCTCGCCGCGATGATTCATTACCCGCAGGGTCGGCCTACCCGCGATTCCTTCGAAAACGTAGTTCATCTGCTCGGCATTGGCCCAAACCTCCCCGCTGGCCACGCTGTGAATGCATTTACGCAGCAGACGCAGGTTGGCTTCGGTGGGGCAAAAAATTCCCCGCGCGCCGGAGCGAAAGGCGCTAATCACCATTTCCCGCGGGCAGGAATCGACCAGCAGAATCTTCACAATTTCGGGATGATCCATGTGAAGCTCGCGGATGGTGGCCATGCTGTCGGCAAAACTGGCCGAAGAATCGGGCGAGAGCAATGCGACTTGTGCAGGCGCCGAGGCGATAGCGCTTTGGATCGACGCGCTGTCCATTCCGCAGACGACAAGGCGAAATTCCGAGCGCCGGCGCAAAGCATTGGTGAGCAACTGCGCCTGCATTGGATTGGAGTCCGCAACGAGGACGCAAATTGCGCCCGCAGTGGCGGCTGGAAACGGACTCATGGACCGATCTCCGAGCTGCAATTTGACGATGCACGGATTGTGGCAGCACAGACCGGACATAACAAGGATTCCCCGCACAATATTTGGCTGCGACTCTCAAATCGGGAACTCAAAATGTGGGGGCGTGGATTCTTGAATCTTCTTGCGCGGCCTGTGAAGAAAGTGGAAGAGAAAACACTAAATAACGCTGCGATTGAAGGGCTGGTTTTGCCGCGCAGCGTGTTATCGCTGTGGTCTTCAATGTGGCGGCTTGGGCGCCGCGGGTTCATCAGCCTCCGACCCTGTGACTTCGTGAACAGTCAAGTCTACTCTTGTGGGTAGAGTAACAAGGGTAAGGCCTTTGCCCGCCGCGATTGCTCCGCGTTTTTCCCCTAACCTTGTGATGTAGCGGAAGGCAAAGGAATTGGCGAGATCTCTCCGCTTTACATCCCGCCACGTGCTGATTCCACTTTCGTGGACAACACTTTCCAAGACTTGTTGATCCAGTGGCGGAGCGGTATTTTCCAATCCACAAGGACGACGGAGCGGTGGACGCAAGCTGCCGCGTTAGCGCCAAACGATAAAGATGCAACGGCATTTCATGTTCGGGTACACGCGGTTTACGCAGTTCATCGTGATCGCGTTTTTGATCTTGCTGAGTGGTTCGGCCGTCCACGCCCAGGAGCAGGTGAAGGTGCTGGGCACAGCCAAGGAGCCTTCCGCATCCGGTCTAACCGGGGCCGGAACGGAAGGAAGCAAAACAGCGGCCGTAAAAACCGGTGGAGCGGACAGCCAGGGAAACCCTTCGCTCGGAGGGGAGCGCCGTCCGCTCTACCGGCTTCGATTCAGTGACACTCTGGACATCACGTTCACGGTGGCGCCGGAGTTCAACCAGTCGCTCACGGTGCAACCCGATGGCTACGTGACCCTCAAAGACGCCGGCATGGTCGTGGCCGAGGGTCTGACGGTGACCGAATTCAGCGCGGCCGTGCAACGGGCCTACCGGGGATATTTGCACGATCCCGAGGTGGCCGTCTCTCTAAAAGGCTTCGAGCACCCCTATTTTGTTGCGGGCGGGCAGCTTGTCAGGCCCGGCAAGTATGAACTGCATTCCGACGTCACCGTCGCGGAGGCGGTTCAGATCGCGGGAGGGTTCACGCCGCAGGCCAAACACTCGCAAGTTATTTTGTTTCGGCGAGTGAACGACGATCTCGTTGAAACCCGAATACTGAATATTAAGAAAATGTTGAAGCAGGATGGCCTGCGGGAGGATGCCCATCTGCGGCCGGGAGACTTCATTTTCGTTCCGCAGAATGCGCTCTCCAAGATCGAACGTTTCATAACCAGGCCTTCCATGGGCATGTACATAGACCCACTGCAATACTGAAATCACAACGCGCTCATGCCCGAAATGCCTTCAATTCGCAGGGAAACGCAGGGGACTCCGCCGACCATGCGGGACCTGGCCATGGTGTTATTCCGGCAGCGGAGAGCGTTTGTGGTAGCGGCGCTGATCACTCTGGCCGCAGTGGGGTTTTATGCGGTCGCTGGTGCAAAGTACCAGGCGCAGATGGAGGTTCTGGTCCGGCGTGGACGGGCAGATGCGCCGGTCACCGACCAGCAAAACGCGCCGGTCGACTTGACCCGGCTGGCGGTAACCGAGGAGGAGTTGAACTCCGAGGTGGAGTTGCTACGCGACGATGAAGTGTTGCGGACGGTTGTGGAGAACAACAATCTGGAGAATCACGATTGGTTGCGATGGTTAAGGCCGGGGGAGGGGCACGCGGTTCGGGTGGAGCGGGCGGCACGTCGGCTGGCCAAAGCGATAGAAATCGAGCCGATTAAAAAGACCAACCTGATCACGGTGAGTTACGGGTCCGGCGACCCAAGCATGGCCGCTGATGTCTTGAAATCACTCGCCACTGTCTATCTGCAAAAACATACCGAGGTTCACCGGCCTGCGGGGGAGTTGCCGTTCTTCGTGCAGCAGGTTGGCGAATCGCGGGAGCAACTGACCAAGTCACAACAAGACTTATTGCAGTTCATTAGCAAACGCGGCGTGGTCGCTGCGGCCGAGGAACGCGATCTTACCTTGCAGCGCCTCAGCGAAATCGATGCTGGCTACCGACAGACTGGCGTGCAATTAGCGGAGGTCGCGCGACGCGTGCAGGAACTGCAAGCACTGCTCAAGGTTCTACCACAAAGAACCACCACTCAGATTCGGACGTCAGACAACTCGGACCTGCTGAAAAGTCTAAAAGCTACTTTGCTCGACCTGGAACTCAAGAAAACGCATTTATTAACGGAGTTCGAACCGACGCATCGTTTGGTACAGGAGGTCGAGCAACAGATTAAGCAGACGAAGACCATGATCGCGGCCGAGACCTTGAACCCTATTCGCGACGAAACTAGCGACAGAGATTCTCACTACGAATGGGCTAAAGCGGAACTGGAGCGAAGCCAGGTTGAGATGAGAGGGCTTGAGGCAAAAGAAACCGCGGCCGGAGCCGTGGTTGCAGCCTACCAGAAGATGGCCCGGCAATTCGGAGAAGACGCTATCGTACAAGACGATCTGGTAAGCACCGAAAAGACCGCGCAAGCCAGTCACATTCTCTATGTGAACAAGCAGGAAGGTGCGCGCATGGATGATGCACTGGATCGGCGAGGAATCGTCAATGTGGCGATCGCCGAACGCCCAATTGTTCCGGCGTTGCCAGTCTGGTCCCTGGGCGCTCTGGTGATGATTGGAATGGCGGCGGCAGGAGCGGCGGGAACGGGCGCGGCGTTTGCCGCAGACCATTTTGATCCCGCGTTCCGCACTCCCGACGAAGTGCTGGAGTATCTCGATATGCCAGTTCTGGCATCGTTGCCCCGAAGATCAAACCAGAAACTTCTAACGGGCTGGAAGGATGTGTCATGAGTGTGGATGTTTTCCGGACATTGAATACCGACGCGATTGTGGAGCAGATCGATGCCAGGCAAGTCCCCCCGTTTGGAGATCGCGATGAATGGAGTCCCGAGCAATTTGCGCATGAGCAGATTCGGGGATTGGTTCGCCAAATCTTTTTTTCAAATGCCACGCAACCGGTGCGCCAAGTCTTGTTCACCGCAGTCGAGGCCAGAACCGAAGTGACGCAACTATGCCGTCAAGTGGGAGAAGCACTGGCGTTGGAAGTGAAAGGAAGTGTGGCGGTCTTAGGCCGGGACGCGCCGCTTCCGGAAGAATCCGGGCGCGAACAACCGGGGACGGCTCGGCCGCGTCCGGGAGAGCCGAGTCCTGTGTCGTTGAGAGAGGCCGCGAGACGAGTAAAGGGCAATCTGTGGTTGCTCACTGAGGTCTCGCGGGCACCGAACCGAGGCTCAACCAACGCCGCTCTGTACTCGAAGTTGTGTGAGCTGCGCGCGGAATTCGAATATTCGATCGTGGAGGGCCCACCCGCAGGGCTCTCGAGCGAGGCGGCGGCTCTGGGGCAATTGACGGATGGGATTGTGCTGGTGCTGGCGGCGCACAAGACGCGGCGGGCGGTCGCGAGAAAAATAAAAGAAACGCTGGAAGGGGCGCGCACCCGGATCTTGGGAATAGTGCTGAGCGAGCGGACTTTTCCCATTCCCGCGGCACTGTACCGCAGGCTGTAGCGGCAACCAAACGAAAAGCACCACGGACGGAAAGACTCCCCCCTCTCCGCACGACGACAAACTGACAATTCGCACATGAGAGCGAAGGATTCGAGAGGGAACGTGTCTTCTCCTGTATTCAATTCGGGGCGACAGCAACCGCTAATGACGGACTGGGCGATGCGCTTGATTCCAGGCGTTTCGAGTGTCGGGAATACGGCACGGAAAATGACAGCTCATTTGCGTGCGGACGACAGTCTGGTAGAGGCACTTAGGCCCACCGCAAGCAGAGATCCAGAGAGGGGGGGCCGAGCGAATCTGGCCGCTGGCTCCGCGGAGATCCCGCATTGCGAAAGCCAGAAACCGCGGCGTAACGTTCTCATCGTGGGTGCTGGCCCTTTCGGACGTCGCATCGCATCCTGCATCCAGAGCCATCCTGAACAGGGCCGAACAGTATGTGGATTCCTTGACGATCGGCGGCCGATGGGCGATGGAGTGATTGGCCGAACCAGCAATCTGGGCTACCTATCCCGCACCAGCTTTGTCGACGAAATAATTCTGGCCGCACCCGACAACCGGGAGATGACATTGCAGGCCCTGCGCGAAGCCCGGCGGCTGCATTTGGATGTGGAGATGGCGGTGGATCTTTTTGGCTGCGAGCCCGCACAGTCGGCGGTTCGGCGAGTCGGAGACTTTCCCGTCATTTGCATGCATCGCGAGCCGTTGCCCGCGGTCCGGCTGTTGGCGAAGCGCGCCGTGGACGTGATCGGGGCGGCGGCGGGTCTTTTGCTGCTGGGGCCGATCCTTGTGCTGATTGCGGGCCTGGTCCGGTGGGATTCGCCAGGTCCAGCGATGTATTCGGCGCTTCGCGTGGGGCGCAAGGGCCGACCATTCCGATGTTACAAGTTTCGCACCATGGTGAGAAATGCAGACGCATTGAAGGGCGGTCTTCGGGGATTCAACGAGCGGTCGGGTGCCTTCTTTAAGATCGCCGGCGATCCGCGGATCACGGGCTTGGGCCGCTGGCTTCGGCGGTACAGCCTCGATGAACTCCCCCAACTTTGGAATGTGCTGAGGGGTGAAATGAGCCTGGTCGGTCCGCGTCCCCACCCGCTGGACGACTTTGCCGCTTACAGCGTGAAGCATTTAGGGAGGCTCGATGTTACCCCGGGAATCACCGGCCTCTGGCAGGTTACCGCGCGCCAGGATCCGTCGTTTGAAAAGGGCGTCGAATTGGACCGCGAATATATCGAGGCCTGGAGTCTCTCCATGGACCTGCGAATTCTCTTCAAAACCATTTTTACCGTGCTTCGAGGAGACGGCATTTGACGCAATCTATCTCAATGCGATCCGCGGGGAGCCTGCCGGGAGATGTCGCCGCAGGGTTTGCCAGCACTCTCGTGCGGCCGTTGCACGCTCTCGCTGCGGTTCCGGCGCTCTTGTTTCTCGGTGCTCTGGCTGCAATGTTGCTGCGCCACCCCGACGTTTCGTTCTACGAGATTGATCGTGTCGCTTTTGGACTGCTCCTGATTGGTGTGGCCGCGCGCGCCGTGGTTCTGCGCCAACGGCTGTTTGCCGTCGAACGCGCCAGCTGGCCGATGATGGGTCTCACGCTCCTGGCCGTTCTGAGCGTCTACGGGCAGCCCTTTGACCAGCAAACCTGGTGCCTGCTCGCGGCCAAGTTCATTGTGCCTTTCACTTTGTTTCATTTGGCTGCTCTTGTCTTCACGGATGAAAGCTCCGTCCGCGGATTCGAGGTCTTTTCCCTGCTGGTGCTCGCATATTTGTGTTTCACCGCCGTGGCCTTTCTCGTGGGGGCAAAAGAGCTGATTTTCCCTCGCTTCATTCTCGATGAAAGCCTGGGCAATCACGCAGACCGGGCTCGCGGACCGCTCCTGCAAGCGGTAGCCAATGGCGTGTCTCTTAATCTACTTGGGCTGCTGGCTCTGCATGCCGTACGCCGCCGAACATTGCGAGGGCTGAAAGCATCTCTCCTGCTGGGGTCGCTGCCGGTCGCGATTTTGGCGACGATGACCCGCGCGGTCTGGCTGTCATTTGCGGGAACGATCGTCGTCCTGGCGATTCGTTCTCCAAGTCTGCTGCTCCGACGAGTATGTCTCGCCTTGGCGCTGGTTGGCGGTGCGGGCGTGGCGATTGCACTGAGTTCTACAGGTTCGCACGCGGCTCTCGCCGACCGCTTTGAGGAACGTGGTCCCGTCGATTTCCGCGAGGCGGTTTATCGCGGTGGATGGGCGATGTTTCTGGAGCGTCCGCTTACCGGGTGGGGCATCAACCAGATGCCAAGCGAACTCGCCAGGCATGTAAGTGGATATCAGGAAAAAGATCTGTATCCCCACAATACGTATCTCGAACTCTTGGTGGAGCATGGAATCTTAGGGTTGGCGCTGTATTTGTGGCTGATGGTTGAGCTCTGGCGGCTCGGACGCGGAGCCGTTCCGTTCGCAGAGAAGTCGGGATTCCTTGATCGGAACTTTCACGATCTGTGGCCGATTTTGCTGGGAGTGTATTGGATCAACGCAATATTCGTAGTCATGAATTACCAGTTCGTGAATGGACTTCTGTTCACGATGGCAGGGATGCTCGCGGGACAACGGAGGAGGATCGCCGAGCCAACCGCTTTCGGATGAGGCAGATCGGCTGCCTAATTGAGTTGGTCAAGAAACAAGAAACCGTTATTCGTTTCGAGGTGTCACATGCTGAGCGTCGCCTATCTCGCGAACCAGTTTCCGTCTCCGGTTGAGCCTTATGTGGCGGAGGAGATCGCCGAATTGCGCAGCCGAGGGGTTGCAGTGGTTCCCGGAACTGTACGCGAGCCTCGCGCAAGGGATGGCGGAGATCGTAGCTATAGGGACAAGGTCGTAATCCGCCCGCTATCTTTAGGAGTATTGTTCAAGGCCTTGTGGCTGTTTTTGAGCCGGGGATGCAAGCTCAGTGATCTGTTCGTGCGAATTTTCTGTCGCGGGCGCGAGTCGCCGTGGCAAAGAATCAAGGCCCTCGTTCACACATTTCTGGGCGCTTGTTATGCGGCGCAGTTGAAGCCGCGAGAGATAGACCACATCCACGTACACCATGGTTACTTCGGCGCCTGGATTGGTTTGGTGGCCGCGCGATTGTTGGGCGTGAATTTCAGCCTGACGTTGCACGGATCGGACTTATTGGTCCGCGGTGCCTACCTCGACACGAAATTGGAGAACTGCCGCTCTTGCTTTACGGTCTCCGATTACAACCGCCGCTACATTCTTGAGCGTTACCCTTCGGTCGACCCTCGCAAAATCATGATTGCGCGGCTGGGGGTGACGCTTCCTGCCCAAACCGGCGCCGATCCGCGGCCCATCATCCGCCCTCGCAGCGAAATAACGTTAGTGGCGGTGGGTCGACTTCACAAGGTTAAAGACCATGCCTTTCTGCTGCGGGCCTGCGCACAACTCCGTGCGCGCGGGTTGCAGCTAGAGTGTTTGATTGCCGGCGAAGGGCCGGAGCGGAGACATTTGGAATCGCTCATTCGGAAGTATGGACTGGAGGACGCGGTCGCCCTGTTGGGCCATATTACGGGCGAGCAGATGGACTCGTTATACAGACGGGCTGACGCGGTGGTGTTGACGAGCCTCAGCGAAGGCGTGCCGCTGGTGCTGATGGAGGCGATGGCGCGCGGCAAGATTGTGCTGGCGCCGGCCATTACCGGAATTCCCGAACTCGTGGTCGCTGGCAGGAACGGATTTTTGTATCAGGCGGGCTCGCAAGGAGATTTTGTTGCGCGCGTGCTGCTGATCCATTCCTTGCTGAGAAAACAGGAGCGTCAGGGGCAGCTGTTGCCCTCGGCGACAAAATCGCTGGATTGGATGCGGCATGCCGCCCGAGTGCATGTTTGCCACAACTTTAACCGACAAACCAACCTTGAATCTTTTGCCGACCTGTTCCTGCAACGGGTCTCCGCGAGAACTGAGAGTCCCTCCTATGAGAATTTTGTTTTGCAACAAATATAACTATCCCTTTAGCGGGACCGAGATTTATTTGTTCGAATTGATGGACCTGCTGCGTGCACGCGGCCACGAAGTCGCGCTGTTCTCGATGGCTGATTCGCGAGGACAGCCGACCGCGTACGACCGGCATTTTGTCCCCCACATCGATTTCAAGAACGGTACTTGGTGGCAGAGGGTGAAAAACGCTTTGCACGCGATCTACTCGCCAGGCGCGCGGAAAAGGATTCGCGCCATGATCGCGGACTTCCACCCCGACGTGGCCCACGTTCGCAACATCTATCATCATTTGTCTCCCTCGATTCTCTGGGAGTTGAAAAAGCAAGGGGTGCCCGTTGTCTATCATGTGAACGATTTCAAGCTGTTGTGTCCCAGCTACAACCTGGTGTCACAGGGAGAAACCTGTGAGGAATGCAAGGGCGGAAAGTTCCGGCGCGTGGTTCGATCAAAATGCTATTCAGGCAGCGGAGCGCGAATCCTGCTGATGGCCGAGGCTTACGTTCACAAATGGCTGGGCACCTACCGGAAGTGCGTCGATTTGTTTCTCGCACCCAGCCAGTTCGTTCGGGACAAATTTGTGGAGCATGGATGGGATGGGAGCCGATTCGAGGTGCTGCCACATTTTCAGAAGGTTTCCGCGACCCAAGCCGGCGCGGAGCGCGAATCTTCTTTGCTTTATTTCGGCAGGTTGTCGCAGGAGAAAGGCGTCGACGACCTTTTGCGCGCCATGAAAGGCGTTCCACATATGCAACTCACGGTTGCGGGCGACGGACCTCAGCGGAGCGAGTTGCTGAACCTGACCAAAGAATTGGGTTTGAATAATGTCGATTTTGTGGGGCACGCACGCGGGGCGGATCTGGATGCTCTGGTCGTGCGGTCCCGGTTCACGGTGTTGCCGTCTCACGCGTACGAGACGCTGGGCAAGACCATTCTCGAGTCGTACGCGCTGGGTGAAGCAGTCGTGGCGTCAGACCTGGGATCGAGGCGGGAATTGGTTCGCCACGGAGAGACAGGATTGTTGTACCCGAGTGGCGATGTGAGCCGGCTGGCCGAGGCCATTCAATCGTTGGGATCGAACCCGGATCTGGCTGAAAAGATGGGGCGCGAGGGGCGCGAACTCGTGCAGCAACGATACACGCCGCAATGGCACTACGAGAGCCTCATCCGCATATACGAGCGGTTGAAGGCAAAGAGCCTCCGTTGTTCCAGGGGCGAGCTTGTAGTCACCTCCGACCCACCTCCGTGGGAGAGAAAGCTCACATCAGCCGAGATGAGGATCCGATGCGCGGCAGCCAGTCCGGCACCACAGAAGCAAAAGCTGAGCGTGGCCTTTATCGGAGGCCGCGGAGTCATTTCAAAATACAGTGGAATTGAAGCCTATTACGAAGAAGTGGGCCGGCGGCTGGCTAATATGGGCCACGAGGTCACCATTTACTGCCGCAACTACTTCACGCCCGCAATCACCAGACACGATGGAATGCGGGTGAAGAGGTTACCGACCATTCGTTCTAAACATCTGGAAACATTTGTCCATACCTTGATCAGCACGCTTCACGCGGTGACCCAACCTTGCGATATCGTTCACTATCACGCTTTGGGTCCCGCGCTCTTCTCCCTCATCCCTCGAATGTTCGGGAAGAAAACTCTGGTGACGGTGCAGGGGCTCGATTGGCAACGCGGGAAGTGGGGTCGATTCGCGTCGGCGGTGTTGCGTCTGGGAGAACGAGCTTCGGTGACGCTGCCTAACGGCACGATAGTCGTGTCCTTGGCCTTGCAGCAACACTATCGTGAAGCACATGGAGTGGAGGCGCTTTATGTGCCCAATGGCGGAATTATTCGGGAAGCACGACGGCCCGCCGCGATCTTTCACTGGAACTTGGAGCCGGGGAAATACATTTTATTTCTGGGAAGATTTTCGCCCGAGAAGGGCTGCCATCTGCTGGTTGAGGCCTACGAGAAAATTCGTACCGATGTGAAATTGGTGATGGCGGGAGCGTCGAGTTATTGCGACGACTACAGCCGCGAATTGCGGACTCACGCCGGCGAAAAAATCAAAATCCTGGATTGGGTGTCGGGCGAAGTGCTTGACGAGTTGCTGACCAATGCGATGATGTTCGTTCTCCCGTCCGATCTGGAAGGGTTATCGCTGGCGCTGCTGGATGCCATGGGCGCGGGATTGTGCGTGCTGGCCAGCGACGTTCCAGAGAATAGGGAAGCGATAGGCAACGCCGGATTCACCTTCCGGCAGGGCGATGCCGACGATCTCGCTGATAGGTTACGATTTTTGATCGCGAATCCTGCGGTACGGCAAGCGGCCGGAAAGATGGCAAAAGCCAGGGTTCGAGAGCACTATCTATGGCAGGACATCGCCACTGAGGTTGAGAAGGTATATTTCAAAGTGATGGAACTTCCCGTGCCGGAAGGGCGGAAAACTGAGACTTGGAAGCTGGAGACTCGAAGAAAGAAACCAAACTCCAGCGTCTCCGCGCCCATCGTAACTCGGACGATTGCGAGCGGCGAGACGAATGCGCCAAACAAACGACGGCTAGGAACGTAAGCTCGCTCCCTGAGTGAGGTTCACTTCCACCCGCCCGCGGTCGTCGCCGGAGACCCTGAAGAGTTCGCGCCGCTTCAAGTTCATGAAACTGGCCACAAAGACTTCCGGAATCTGGCCGATGCGCGTGTTGTAGGTATTTACATCGTCGTTGAAGAACTCGCGGCGGTCCGCGATGCGCTCTTCGAGTTCGCTGATGCGATTTTGCAGTTTCAGGAAGTTTTCGTTCGCCTTAAGCTGGGGATAATTTTCCGCCACTGCGAATAGACCGCGCAAAGCACCGGTCGTCATGAGATCGGCTGTGGCCTTCTGGCTTATGCTGGCTGCGTTCATTGATGCCGCGCGCGCCTGCGTCACCGCCAGCAGGGTCTGCTGCTCGTGCTGCATGTAGCCCTTGACGGTCTCAACCAGGTTGGGGATTTCGTCATGGCGCTGTTTCAGCAGCACATCGATGTTGGCCCAGGCGCGGTCATTGTCATTACGCAAGCGAACCAGTCCATTATAGAGGATTACAGTGTAAGTCAGGACACCGGCAACAAAGAGGAAGAAAACCAGTCCGCCGACCATGCTGCCGCCCTCCATCGCTGCTCCCACTTTGCCGCGGTAGAACACTCCAGATTGAAGCAGGAACGATCCAGGAGAGGCAAGTAACTGAGCGGCTACTCAAGGAATTGGACACTGGGCCCCAGACATTGGACCTAACAGGCGCTGGGGTCAGGGTCCAAGGTCAGAGGTCAGAGGTCTTCACCCGCCTTTACGGCTTTTTCGCAGTCAGGTCGCAGGCTTGCTTCACTTTGCCGAGATCGAGACCCCCGGGCGAAAACTCGGCAATCTGCCGGCCACTTCCCGTTGGCACCTCAACATTGAACAACTGTGCGCCAAGCATGCCCCGAGTTGTGCCCTTATCCATGGAAAGAAACCGTCCCCGCACCCAATTCCAGCCATGGTAGCCATGGCTGTCATCGATGCGGGTCCTCACTTCCAATTGCGGCTGGCCCCAAAAACCGGGCCGGTTGGGTGGGGCGAGCCTGACACCGGGATTGAAGTCCGCGTACTCGTACTTGCCGTTCCTGCATACCAGTTCGACTCGCGGTTTGTAATCCGGGTCTTCCCGGAAATAATTGTTAGACAGCAGCTCAAATCGAACCTTTTTTTCCCCGGTCATTTTGTCGGTGGATTGGAACTCCATCCATTTGCCGCCGGCGCTCACGCCATCGCCTTCACCCTGGTAGGGGCTCATCGATCCGCTTTGCGCCGTCGTGGTCATCGCGGCAGCGCAAATCAAAAAACAGGCGGCGACAAACCCCCTCGCCGATATCAAACGCCGACTCGGTTCATGACAAAAAGGTATACGCGTCAAGATTTCCTCCAAACGAAGCTTGCTACCTATATTGAACCCGTAAGGCCGACAAAAAGTTGCATCAAAAGATACGCCCGCACGGATTCTCCGTCGGAAACGGCATGCCTGAGGTTACCGCCGGGAAACAGCGAGAATCGGATACCTATGGTGTACGCCCCGAGAATATTAGAGATCTCTGGCGCTGGCCCATCTGCGGCATTTAGTGCGTGTCCACCCTCAGGTCGAGATACACCTGCGAGCGATCGTCGAACTGGCTCACGGATTTAGGCTCGCTCTTATGGCCTTTGTACTGGGCGTAGACCTCGTAATCCACGGCGTTGAGGAGGGCGGGAAAACGGTAGGTTCCATCTTCGCCGACGATGTAAGTCTTCACCGCACGGGTGCGGGTGTTGGTCAGATAGACGACGGCATTGGGCAGCGGATTGTCCTGATGATCGAGCACTTTGCCAAAAAGCAGCCGGCCAACGTCTTTATCTTTTTTGTCCGGCACAGCATGGACAATAGCGGACAGCGTTACCACCACAACGCACGCAGTGAAAAACGCGGTGGCAGGTCGTCTGGGATTCATGCTGATTTATTCTCTCACGCCCAGGCTGGGATTTCTTGCCAGAGCAGTTAACCGGGATCAGGGTGTAGCCAGGGCCAAATGCAGTCCGATATCGACGCGCTCATCGTTGTCCACGTGGACGGGCACTTCCTTGACCAACTGAAGACGCTTTCCATCGGTTGTCTTGACGCCTTTCACGTCGGCCCACACCACGTAATCACCCTCGCCCGCGGGCACTCGTTGCGCAAATTCACCGTGGTGGTCCGAGGGAAGCTGCCATTTCGCCTTCTTGTCCCGGCTCCGGCGAATTTTTACCAGAACGCCGTATACGGGGCGGTCGTCGGGGCCCCAAACGGTGCCGAAAATTAACGCGTAAGGATCGTCGGTTTTGAGCCGCTTCTCAAAAGCAGCGCCGCGAGCGGGCGTTGAAGAAATTCGAGGAAGGACGGCGAGCAGCAGGAGGGCTCCCACGGAGGAACGCAATAACGGCGCAAGCTTAGGCATCCTCGTCTTCGGTCTCCTCTTCCTCGTCGTCATCGTCCTCATATCCTTCCTCCACCGGTTTGAGTTCGAGCGGAACCGCGGTCACCACTTCAAAATCGGTCCCACACTCCGGGCAGGAAATGATTTCCCCCTCGTCGACATCATCTTCCACGACATCCAGGTCGGTTTCGCATTCAGGACAAAGAACCATAAAGCCTCCGTTCCCCATTAGAGCCTCCTGTTAATATTTAGATTCTCCGTTGCTGGAGGTCAAGGGGCTAACCACCGGCGTAAGGGAGTTTCCCCTTGGTGGGCGGGAGTTGTCAATTTGGTTGTCCTGAATCCGATGCTAATCAAACACCCTTTGCGATTGACGGTTAGGTCCGCGATCTTCTTGGCGGCGGCGACGCTGGCCTGTCTTGGCCAGGATCCTGGCAGATCGGGAGTGGACGTTGCGGGAACTTTTCCGGCCGACCCGCAAATTCAAGGTGCCCTGCGGCAGATTTCCGCGCAGCGCATTCAAACGAATATCGAAAAATTAGTCAGCTTTGGAACACGCTCGACGATCTCGGCCCAGAATGTGCAAGCGATTGCCTCGGGACGCGGAATCGGCGCGGCGCGCGAATGGATCAAGTCCGAGTTTGAGCATTATTCCAAGGACTGCGGAGGTTGCCTTGAGGTGAAAGAGGACACGTTCACTGAGCAGCCTGCCGATCGAATTCCCAAGGCCACTGAACTCACCAATGTTTATGCGGTCTTGAAGGGCACTGACCCGGAAAACAGCAAGCGCATCGTGCTGGTGACCGGACATTACGATTCCCGCAACAGCGACACGTTGGACGTGAGTGGCGATGCCCCCGGGGCTAACGATGACGGTAGCGGTACGGCGGTGAGCCTGGAATGTGCCCGCGTTCTAAGCAAAATTAAGTTCCCGGCGACGATTATCTTCCTCACCGTTGCCGGCGAAGAGCAGGGACTGAACGGCAGCCGGCACTTCGCCAAGCTGGCCAAAGATCAGGGCTGGGATCTTGAGGCCGTGCTCAACAACGACATCGTGGGCGGTGACAAAAGTCCCGAGCAGGATCATTCCGTGGTGCGGGTATTTTCCGAGGGCTTGCCGGCAGCAGCGACAGAACAGGATATTCGGCGAATTCGCGGCCTGGGTGGCGAGAACGACTCCGAGTCCCGGCAACTGGCTCGCTATATTGCCGACCTTGGGCGCGCCTATGACACGGGCGTAAAGCCTATGCTTGTTTTCCGGCTGGATCGCTATTTGCGCGGAGGAGATCACTCGGCGTTTAACCAGCAGGGTTTCGCTGCCGTCCGCTTCACTGAGTTTCGAGAGGATTTTCACCATCAGCATCAGAACGTGCGCACGGAAAATGGAATCGAGTACGGGGACCTGCCGAAGTTCGTCGACTATGATTACGTCGCGGCCGTTGCTCGACTCAATGCGGCGACGTTGGCGTCTCTGGCGCTGGCACCGGCTCCGCCAGGCAGTGTTCACTTACTTACCAAAGACCTGGAAAACGATTCCACGCTGACCTGGACCGCTTCGCCCGGCGGGTTGGCGAAGGATTATGAAGTTCTCTGGCGCGGAACAACCAGTCCGGAGTGGGAACACTTCCAAAAGTTTGACAACGTCACTCGCGCCACGTTGAAGCTTTCGAAGGATAATGTCATCTTCGCCGTAAGAGCGGTGGGCCGCGATGGCCAGCGCAGCCTACCGGTGGTGCCAACTCCGGAACGCTGATGCAACGCCGCAACCTGATAAGATGGTTTAGGCACGGTCCTTAGGCACGAGCCACGAGCCACGAGCTAAGACAGACAACGGCGATTTCCTTCCTCCACATCTGAGTGACGAACCATGAGTCCCGGACGCTCCATGACGCTTAGCTTTCCGCCGTTCACGCGGTGGGTGAAGCGGCTCATCATCATCTGCGCGGCGGTGTATTTTCTACAGGTAGCGTTAGGCGCATTCGCCCATCAGATTGCGCGCGATCTCGAGGTGTATCTGGGTTTAGTGCCGACCCTGGTGCTGCACTACGGATTCATTTGGCAGCTTGTTACCTATTCCTTTCTGCATGCCAGCATTAGCCATCTGCTACTGAACATGCTCACGCTCTGGATGTTTGGATCGCAGGAAGAACAGGATTGGGGCTCACGTAAATTTATTGAGTTCTATTTCTTCTGCGTCATCGGCGCGGCGCTGGTGACGGTGGCAGTCGCTTACACACCGCTTCCCGGTGCTTCTCCGGGCATTCCCACCATTGGCGCCTCAGGCGGAATTTACGGATTGTTGATCGCCTTCGGCATGCTCTATGGCGACCGGGAAATCTACCTGTTTCCTTTTCCGTTTTCGATCAAAGCCAAATACCTCGTCGGCATCATCATTTTCGTGGTTGTGATCGCTACATTCCAGCCTTCGCAAGGCGGAGTGGCGAATTTCGCGCATCTCGGCGGCCTGCTGTTTGGATTTCTCTACATCAAGTTCATGCCCAGCCGCGGCCTGATGTTCGGCGCTTCGGAGCGCTACTTCAATGTGCGCAATTCCTATTACCGGTGGAAGCGGCGGCGCGCGGCGAGGAAGTTCGAAGTCTACATGCGGCAGCACGACCGCAAAGTGGAGTTCGACGAATACGGCAATTACGTTCCGCCTCCCGACGATACTCCGCGCAAGGGCAATGGCGGATCGAAATCCGGCTGGGTGAACTAAGAGAAGGACTGGCCGCGGATTTCCGCGGATTGCACGGATATAACAAAACCGTATCCCGCCGACATCATCCGCTTTAACTTTCAGCCGAAAAATTGGCGGAATTCCTTCAGCACCTGAGGCGGCAGGTCTTCGCTCCGCGCTTTTCCCTTGAATCCCAGATCGTGCCCCGCACCTTCGACACTCATGAACATCGTTTCTCCGCGAATCGACTTCATCGCCTGCTCGAATTCCGCGATAGAGCCGAAGGGGTCGCGAGCACCGCTGACGAAGAGCGTGGGCGTCCGAAGATCGGTGAAATGCAGGGTGCGCAACTGCTCCGGCTTGCGCGGAGGATGCAGCGGGTAGGAAAGCAGCAAAAGTCCAGCAGCCAGGTCCGGCATTTCAGCACATAGCATGCTGGCTTGGCGGCCTCCGTAGGAATGGCCGCCGAGGAAGATGCGGCCGGGGGCAAACTTCTCGAGCGATGTCACGGCATTTTTCAGACCTGCACGATCACGTGCGGCGTCGTGAGGGCCGGGCGGTCCGTAGGGTCTGGATTGCCGGTAAGGCAGATCACAGCGCAGCACGGTATATCCGGCATCACAAAAAACCCGCGCGACAGCGGACAGCAAAGGCGCTTCCGCGTTCGATCCAGCGCCGTGTGTAAGCACCAGGCCGTTGCCATTTGAGCTTTCAGGAACATGAAGGAAGCCGCGCGCCGGCGGATCGAGGGAAGAAGAGGCAAACGGGCGAACCACAGCGGAGAGCACAGCGATCAAACCACCCTTTCGGTTCCGACTTCGCGCAGCGTCTCGTAAACCTTCACGGTTTGAATTTCGTTTCCCAACCGGGCCCAGCAACGCAGCACATCCGGATCTTCCTGCGCTGCGCGGCGCGCGGCCTCCGAGTTCCAGTAACGTAGAAGAACGAAGTGCGAATCGTCGTCGCGGTAAAAGTGATCGCGGCTGTAGCCCTTCGCCGCGAGGATGCCGATTAACTCCCGCATGGTCGCCACCGACGCAGCTTCCATACCGGGAAGTGGGGTCCAAATGGCCACGGAGAGAATTTCCTGAGGCATACTGCGCGATTATAGCGCCGTGCGGCGCGCGGCGCGGGCTTTCTTGCCGGGCTTCGCGGAGGTTTTTCTCAACTCGAGTGAATTTTTCAACTTGGGACGGGCAGCTTCGGCTTCTTCCGTCGTGACCAGGTGCAGCCGCATAAAGTTCGTTGCCCCGGAAGCCTGGCGGGTTCCAGCGACCACGCCAAGCACGTTGCCCGCCTTCAGCAGGCCGTCGCGCAATAGTTGCCGCCCGGCGAGAGTCACCATCTGTTCCGCCGAGCGCGCCTGGCGGCAGCGCATGGGATGCACTCCCCAATAAAGGTTCATGCGATGAATGGTCGGCGCGATGTAGGTGAAGGCATAAACCGGCACCGGCGGCCGGTATTTGGAAATCATGCGCGCGGTATTGCCGGTTTCGGTGAAGACTGCGATGGCGGCCATGGGCAAATCCCGGGCGGCGTTGGCGATCGATTCGCAGATCGACTCCGCAATGGAGAGATCGCGGTTTTCACGGCGGCGGCGCGATTTCGTGAACTCGAGGCTGCTCTCCGCCTCAACCACGATGCGCGCCATCATCGCAACGGCCTCGCGCGGAAATTTTCCGGTCGCGGTTTCGGCGGACAACATGACGGCATCGGTCCCGTCGAAAATGGCGTTGGCCACGTCGCTGGCCTCCGCCCTTGTGGGGCGCGGGTTTTCGATCATCGATTCCAGCATCTGTGTCGCGGTGATCACCGGCTTGCGCCATTGGGCGGCGCGTTGAATGATGTGCTTCTGAATGACCGGAACTTTTTCCGGCGCCATTTCCACGCCCAGATCGCCGCGCGCGACCATCACGCCGTCGGCGGCTTCGAGAATTTCTTCCAGATGGTCGATCGCTTGCGGCTTTTCCAGCTTGGCGATTACCGGCACGTCGCTGTCGTGGCTGGCGACGATTTGCTTTACGGTACGCACATCTTCGGCGGTGCGAACGAACGACAATGCGACCGCGTCGATGCCTTGCTTCAATCCGAACTCCAGATCTTTGCGATCTTTTTCCGTGAGCGCCGGAATGGAGAGAGCGACGCCCGGCAGATTAATGCCCTGGTGTTCGGCGAGCAAGCCGCCATTCAGGACGTCGCACACAACGTCGTTGCCGCGCACGCCCCGCACCCGCAGCTCAATGAGTCCGTCGCACAGCAGAATCTGCGCACCGGGGCCGAGCTCAGAAGCGAGACCGGGGAACGTCGTGGAAATACGGGTGGGCGTACCGGCAATATCCCGCGGCGTGATGATGACGGTAGATCCCGACTCCAGCAACACGGGCTCGTGCTTCTCCAGCCGTCCTGTGCGGATCTTCGGGCCTTGCAGATCTTGCAGAATGCAGACGGTGCGATGCTCGCGCTCGGCCGCGCGGCGCAGGCGCTCGATGTTTCTCGCATGATCTTCGTGCGTACCATGGGAGAAATTGAGGCGAGCGACGTCCATGCCCAGGCGCAACAGATCGCGCATCACAGCTTCGGAGTGGCAGGCAGGACCAATGGTGCAGATGATTTTGGCGCGGCGCGGCTTCGGTGTGGATTCGGCGACCTTGATTTCCGGCATCTCTTGCTTCAATTGTTCACAGTGTCCGACATTAACAGCGGTTGTCCACGCCCACGTTGAGTTATCGGCAACTGGCAGAGCGACTCGACATTAGGAATTTATCATGACGCAATTTGCTTCTGCGGAGGGAAACGTGCACTGCCATAGCCCGGTGTGTTCGGACGGAGAGTGACCCATGTCCAGCATCGGAAGCTTCTTTGCACCGGCTTCGTCTCCTGTCGTTCAAGCAAACATCGCGGCCCTGCCGCACTACAATACCGACATGGGGATCGATCTTCCCCCTGACGCCGCCCCAATGGGAGTTCTCGCAGATGGAGAGATATATTCCAAGCCCTACTCGATGCTCACTCCAAACGATGTCTCCTTTTTGAAAGAAGCGACAGGTCAGTCTTTCGATCCGGCGACCGTCGCTGCGGAACAGGCCGCCGGGCACATTTAAGGGCAATCCCCTCGCTGCGGCTATCGGCTTTGACCGTGCAGACTACATTCTGGGCTTGGGTGGCTTTTCCGGGAACGTCTCGGAGGATTACCTCCAGTCAATCCAGAGCGCTATCAGTAGTTCCCAAGGCAATGGCACGTACGAAGGCTTCCAGATATCTCAGAGCGAACTGAGCAGTGCTTTTGCCGCACTTGCGGATCAGCCGACCTCCACGGTCAGCGTTTCTGCTTAGGGGGCTGACGCTAGTCGGCCACTGCCTTGGCACCGCTGATGGCGATCAGCTCTTTGCCCAACATCGCTCGCGGAAACAGCATGGCGTTAAACTCCGCCCCGACCAGCACCACAAGCGAGATCAGATACATCCACACTAGCAAGGCGATGGCCGCTCCGAGCGATCCGTAAATGATGCCGTAGTCGCCGTAGTGGCCCAGATACCAGCGAAACAACATAGTCACCGAAAACCACATAGCCGTAGCCAGCGTCGCTCCCGGCATCACGCTATGCCATGGTTGCGTTCGCGGAACCGCATTGTGATAGATCAACGCGACCACTGCAATTCCGGTGAGCGTGGCGATTACCCAGCGGAGCGAACTCCACATCAGCAAAATAATCGGGCTGAATTCGTGCGCGGTGTAGAACAGGATCTGAGTTTCAACCTTGCTGCCCAGAGCCACCAGCAAGGTTGCGAAAGTCATGGGAAGGCCGGCCAGAACCACCAGCGCCAGCGCGATAGCGCGTTCTTTCACCAGGCCCCAGGTTTTCGGCAGGTCGTAGCAGCGCCGGAAGCCTTCCATCCAGGAAATCATGACGCCGGATGCGGTCCACAGAGTCAGAAGGGAGGTGGTGACGATCAATCCGATCGTGCGCTGCGCCCCGCCGTGCAGATAGTTGACTGCGGTATTGCTTCCTGCCGGAAGAATTCGCGAAAGCGCATAGGTAATTTCCCGCAGATAAGGCTGGCCCTTGCGCCACGAAGCCAGCAGCGAACCAACCACCAGCAGCGACGGAAAAAACGTAAGAATCGACGAGTAGGCCGCGGCCTTCGCGGTGGCAAAAGCGTCGTGCTGAAAGGCCCGCCAAAAAGCCCGGGCCAACAGGCTGAGGAAGCGCCACATTCTCTGCCCTAGATTAGGGCCGGGGGGTACCGGGCGCAACGATGGAAGTTGGCCAGGTTCCTCGGAATACACATGTTGTGCGCTTGCGTGCATGGGTCAAAGCATCATGTTCAAAACATTGAAGCCAAAACATTAGACGCCAAAAATAGGTCCGGGGGCGAACGAATTCGCCCCCGAAGTTTACTGTAGATTGGTTTATTCCGCCGCCAATTCTTCCGTTTCGCCCTCGTGCCGCATCATCTCCAGAGCGCGCTCGGCCTCTTCGTAAGCCGCCGAAACTTCCGCCTGCACCTTAGCCGCCGCTTCTTCCATTTCCGGCGACAGGCGCACGTTGCGGTAGTATTCCATGCCGGTTCCGGCAGGGATAAGGCGACCGACGATGACGTTTTCCTTGAGCCCGCGCAGGTGATCGACCTTGCCGTTGATGCTGGCTTCGGTAAGCACGCGCGTAGTCTCCTGGAACGACGCCGCCGAGATGAACGAGTCGGTAGAGAGCGACGCTTTGGTGATGCCCAGCAGCAGCGGACGGCCGGTAGCTGGTTTGCCGCCCTGCGCAATCACCCGCTCGTTCTCCTCGCGGAACGCGAACTTGTCGAGCTGTTCCTCGAGCAGGAATCGCGTGTCGCCCACGTCTTCGACCTTCACCCAGCGCATCATCTGGCGCACGATCACCTCGATGTGCTTATCCGAGATGTTCACGCCCTGCAAGCGGTAGACTTCCTGGATTTCGTTCACCAGGTAAGACTGCAACTCTTTTTCGCCGAGCACGGCCAGAATGTCGTGCGGGTTCAGCGGCCCATCCATCAGCGGTTCGCCTGCCTTCACGCGCTCGCCTTCCTGCACGTTGATGTGAACGCCCTTGGGTACCGAGTACTCTTTTTCGGTGCCGTTGTCGGCGACCACATAGATTTTGCGCTGGCCTTTCGAAACCTCGCCAAACTTGACCGTGCCATCGATTTCGCTGATGACCGCAGTCTCATGCGGTTTGCGGGCTTCGAACAATTCGACCACGCGCGGCAGACCACCCGTGATGTCCTTGGTCTTGGTAGTCTCGCGCGGGATCTTGGCCAACACATCGCCCGGCGAAACCGCGTCTCCATCCTGCACCATAAGGTGGGAGCGCGACGGCATCAAGTAGCGCTTGCTGGCCTTGCCCTTGATCACGATCGCGGGCTGGCGCTTCTCGTCCGGAGAATCGCCGACCACGTGCCGCGACAGGCCGGTGACTTCGTCAACCTCTTCATGTAAAGTCACGCCTTCCTGCAAGTCCTTGAACTGCGCCGTGCCGCCGATTTCCGTCAGGATGGCGAAGGTGTAAGGATCCCACTCCACCATGACCTGGCCCATCGTGACCGGATCGCCTTCGTTGACTTTCAGCTTGGCGCCGTAGACGACGGAGTAACGCTCGCGTTCGCGGTTCTTTTCGTCCACGACTGCGATCGAACCCTGCCGGTTCATGACCACCAGATCGCCCGACTTCGACTTGACTGTCTGCAATCCGATGAAGCGCACGCTGCCCGCGTTCTTGGCTTCGAGGCGCGACTGCTCGGAGACTCGCGATGCCGTGCCGCCGATGTGGAAGGTACGCATGGTGAGCTGCGTTCCCGGCTCGCCGATGGACTGCGCCGCGATGACGCCGGTCGCTTCGCCCAGTTCGACGAGGCGGCCCGAAGCCAGGTTGCGGCCGTAGCACATCACGCAGACGCCG
>Ga0209006_10001007_pt1 | contig 25998 bp, 17 predicted proteins | sample JacPin_JW_Ref_O2_FD_188567 | JGI IMG/M metagenome (GOLD analysis project Ga0209006, IMG submission 188567) | Forest soil microbial communities from Algoma, Ontario, Canada - Jack Pine, Ontario site 1_JW_Ref_O2 (SPAdes) (version 2) | ecosystem: Environmental > Terrestrial > Soil > Boreal...
CGACAGCGAAGCAAAATAAAATGCCCGTGTTCGCCGCAGCCGCTCTGTTGTATAGAGGCACGCGAACCACAAAACGGGCTTATTCCATGCGGTATCGGCGCATCGTGGTGGTGGGCGCCTCGGGTTTCGTCGGGCGCTATGTGGTGCGGGAACTCGCCAAGACCGGCGCGGTGATCGCCGCGGTCTGCCGTCACGCGGCGGAGGCGGGCTATCTCAGGACCATGGGAGATGTCGGCCAGATCGCGTTGATCGATTGCGACATGTCCGATGCCGCGCGCCTGCGGCCGATTTTGGCGGGCGCGGAGGCCGTGATCAACGCCACCGGAATCCTGTTCGAGCGCGGCAAGCAGCGTTTCCAGAAGGTGCATGTGGAAGGCCCGGCGCTGCTGGCGCAACTCGCGGCCGAAGCCGCCGCCAAGGCCTTCATCCATATTTCGGCCATCGGCGCCGACCCGTCCTCGAATTCGGCCTATGGGCGCAGCAAGGCCGCGGGTGAAGCGCGCGTGCGCCAAGCCTTCCCGCAGGCCGTGATCTTGCGGCCATCGCTCATTTTTGGGCCCGAGGATTCCTTCTTCAACCGCTTCGCCGCGATCGCGCGTTTCGCGCCGGCCTTGCCGCTGATCGGCGGCGGCTTGACGCGCTTCCAGCCGGTCTATGTCGGCGACGTGGCGGAAGCGGCGCGGGCGGCGCTGGAACGCCCGGAATCGCCGGGCCGGATTTACGAGCTCGGCGGCCCGCAGATTTTCACCTTGAAGGAATTGTTCGAGCTGCTGCTCAAGGAGATCGGGCGCAAGCGGTTGCTGCTTCCGGTGCCTTTCGGCTTCGCCCTGCTGCATGCCGCCTTCCACGAATTTTTGCCGCTGCCGCAGCCGCTCATCACCCGCGACCAGGTGCGCATGCTGAAAAACGACGCCGTGGCGACGCCCGAAACGCCCGGGCTGGAAGCGCTTGGCATAACGCCAGCGGCGCTGGAGCCCATCCTGGCGAGTTATCTGCAGCGATTCCGGCGGCCGAACCTCGCCGCCGCTGCAGCTTAAATCTTATCAATATCAATGCGTTGCCATGATTCTGCCGATAGATTCGGCAAACAAGTACCATTTCAGAACTAATTTGGAGATAAATTAATCATGGGGGGTGGAATTTGTCCCCAGCCTTTGAAATACGGTCATAAAAGGTAAAACTGTTTGACCTATATTCGCCGCGTGCTTAAATGACGAGGCGGGGGCTGGGTTTCGCAGGGGTAGGCCGTGCAGCGGCTGTTGCAATTCGTTTCGGTCGAGAAAGGCATGCCGCAAAAGCGCGCGCCGGCCGAGCGCCGTCTCGACTTCAAGGAAATCTACGGCGAATTCGACGCCGCCAAGGCGGCCGAACAGGCGAGCCGTTGCTCGCAATGCGGCATCCCCTTCTGCCAAGTGCATTGCCCGCTGCAGAACAACATCCCCGATTGGCTGATGCTCACCGCCGAGGGCCGGCTGGAAGAGGCTTACGAAGTCTCCTCCGCCACCAACAACATGCCCGAGATTTGCGGCCGCATCTGCCCGCAGGACCGCCTGTGCGAGGGCAATTGCGTGATCGAAAAGGGCTTTCACTCGGTCAGCATCGGCGCGGTCGAGAAATACATCACCGAGACCGCGTTCGAGAAAGGCTGGGTCAAGCCGGTCAAGCCGCCGCACGAGCTGGAACACTCGGTCGGCATCGTCGGCGCCGGTCCGGCCGGCATGGCCGCCGCCGAACAGCTGCGCCGCCGCGGCTATCAGGTCCATGTCTACGACCGCCACGACCGGGTCGGCGGTCTGCTGATCTACGGCATCCCGAATTTCAAATTGGAAAAGAGCGTGGTGCTGCGCCGCCACGATCTGCTGACCAAAGGCGGCATCCGCTTCCATCTCAAATTCGAAGTCGGCCGCGACGCCACGCTCGAGGAATTGCGGCGCAAACACGATGCCGTGTTGATCGCCACCGGCGTGTACAAGGCGCGCGAGCTGCAATGCCCCGGCGTCGGGCTGGGCAATGTGGTGCCGGCGCTCTCCTATCTCACCGCCTCCAACCGCAAGGGCCTCGGCGACCAGGTGCCGCAATACGACAGCGGCGCCCTCAACGCCGAGGGCAAGAACGTGGTGGTGATCGGCGGCGGCGATACGGCCATGGATTGCGTGCGCACCGCGGTGCGCCAGGGCGCCCGATCGGTGCGCTGCCTCTATCGCCGCGACCGCGACAACATGCCGGGCTCGCAGCGCGAGGTGAAACACGCCGAGGAGGAAGGCGTCGAATTCGTCTGGCTCTCGGCGCCCGAGGCCATCCTCGGTCCGGACAAAGTGAAATCGCTGCGCGCCCACAAGATGCATCTCGGGGTCGCCGATTCAACCGGCCGCCAGCTGCCGCAGAAGCTGCCTGACAGCCATTTCGATCTGCCGGCCGATCTGGTGATTCTGGCGCTGGGCTTCGATCCCGAGGATCTGCCGAAACTCTTCAAGGCGGGCGATCTGGCCTTGACGCGCTGGAACACGCTCAAGGTCGATCACCGCCGCATGACCACCTCGCTCGAGGGGGTGTTCGCGGCCGGCGACATCGTGCGCGGCGCCTCGCTGGTGGTGTGGGCGGTGAAGGACGGCCGCGACGTCGCCGAGCAGATCCATCACTACATCCGGACCAAAACCGCCGGGCGAACCGCGGCGCCAGCCGCGGCGGCGGAATGACCCGGCGATCATGAGCGAGGATTTCGTTAAAACCTTCCGCGCCAATGCCGCGCTTCTCTCCGCGGCGGGTCTCTATGATCCGGCCGAGGAGCACGATTCCTGCGGCGTCGGCTTCGTCGCGTCGCTCGACGGCAAGCCCCGGCGCGAGGTGGTCGAAGCCGGCATCAACGCGCTCAAGGCGGTCTGGCACCGCGGCGCGGTCGATGCCGACGGCAAAACCGGCGACGGCGCCGGCATCCACGTCGAAATCCCGCAGGATTTCTTCCGCGAGCATGTGCGCCTGACCGGCCATGCGCCCGGGCGCGGAAGGCTGGCCGTGGGCCAGGTGTTCCTGCCGCGCACCGATCTCGAGGGTCAGGAGCGTTGCCGCTCCATCGTCGAGGCCGAAATCCTCAATTCCGGCTACGCCATCCACGGCTGGCGCCAGGTGCCGGTCAATATCGACGTGATCGGCGAGAAGGCCAACGCCACGCGGCCCGAGATCGAGCAGATCATGATCGACAACAAGCGCGGGCTTCCCGAAGGCGATTTCGAGCTCGATCTCTACGTCATCCGCCGGCGCATCGAGAAACGCGTCATTGCCGAGCAGGTCAAGGATTTCTACATCTGCTCGCTTTCCTGCCGCTCGATCATCTACAAGGGCATGTTCCTGGCGGAACAGTTGACGTCCTTCTATCCGGATCTGCTGGACAAGCGCTTCGTCTCGCGCTTCGCCATTTATCACCAGCGTTATTCGACCAACACCTTCCCCACCTGGCCGCTGGCCCAGCCCTTCCGCATCCTCGCCCATAACGGCGAGATCAACACCCTCAGGGGCAACGTCAACTGGATGAAGAGCCACGAGACGCGCATGGCGTCGCCCGTCTTCGGCGAAGCCATCGAGGATCTGAAGCCGGTGATCCAGGCCGCCGGCTCGGATTCGGCGGCGCTCGACAACGTGTTCGAGCTGTTGGTGCGCGGCGGGCGCAATTTGCCGGCGGTCAAGACCATGATGGTGCCCGAGGCCTGGTCCAAGGCCGACGCCATGCCCCAGGCCTGGCGCGACATGTACGGTTATTCGAACTCGGTGATGGAGCCGTGGGACGGGCCGGCGGCGCTGGCCATGACCGATGGGCAATGGGTGCTGGGCGGCATGGACCGCAACGGCCTCCGGCCCATGCGCTATGCCATCACCTCGACCGGCATGATCGTCGCCGGCTCGGAAGCCGGCATGGTCAAGCTCGACGAGGCGCAGATCGTCGAGAAAGGCCGGCTCGGGCCGGGGCAGATGATCGGCGTCGAGCTCGCCCAGGGCAAGCTTTACCGCGACCGCGAGATCAAGGATTTCCTGGCGGGCCTGCGCCCCTATGCCGATTGGGTCAAGAACACCACGCCGCTCGACAGTCTCATCAAGCGCCGCGGCGAGGGCACCGAGCTCGCGCGCGAGGAACTGCGCCGCCGCCAGCTGGCCTATGGCTGGAGCCTCGAGGAGCTGGAACTGATCCTCCAGCCCATGGCCGAGGACGGCAAGGAGGCGGTCGGCTCGATGGGCGACGACACGCCGCTCGCCGTGTTGTCGGCCGGGTTCAGGCCGCTGCGCCACTTCTTCCGCCAGAATTTCAGCCAGGTCACCAACCCGCCGATCGACTCTTTGCGCGAAAGCCGGGTGATGTCGCTGCGCACGCGGCTCGGCAATCTGGGAAACATCCTCGACGAGGATGCGAGCCAGTGCAAACTGCTGCAGCTCGAATCGCCGGTGCTGTTGAACGCGGAATTCGCCGCCATGCGCGATTACATGGGCGACGACGCGGCCGAGATCGATTGCACCTTCGATCCCGCATCCGGCGAGGGCGCGTTGCGCGACGCCATCCTGCGCATCCGCCAGGAGGCGGAGAACGCGGTGCGCGCCGGCTGCACCCATGTCATCCTGTCGGACTGGAACGTGGCCGCCGCGCGCGCCGCGGTGCCGATGATCCTGGCCACCGGCGCGGTGCATTCCCATCTGGTGCGCCAGCAGCTCAGGACCTTCACCTCGCTCAACGTGCGCGCGGGCGAATGTCTCGACGTGCACAATTTCGCGGTGCTGATCGGCGTCGGCGCCACCACCGTCAACGCCTATCTGGCGCAGGAAACGATCGCCGACCGTCACCGCCGCGGCCTTTTCCCCAAGGGCGCGAGCCTCGACGAGGCGCTGGCGCGCTACAAGCGCGCGGCCAACGAAGGCCTGTTGAAGATCATGTCCAAGATGGGCATCGCGGTCGTTTCCTCCTATCGCGGCGCCTATAATTTCGAGGCGGTCGGGTTGTCGCGCACGCTGGTGGCGGAATTCTTCCCCGGCATGACCTCGCGCATCTCGGGCATCGGCCTCGCCGGCATCCAGCGCCACGCGCTGATGATGCATCGCCGCGCCTTCGCCGAGGATTTCACGGCCTTGCCGGTGGGCGGGTTCTACCGTGCGCGCATGGGCGGCGAGCAGCATGCGTTCGAAGGCAATCTGGTCCACACCCTGCAAAGCGCGGTCGAGAACGATTCCTATTCGACATACAAGCGTTACAGCGAAGGCGTGCGCGCCATGCCGCCGGTCACGCTGCGCGACCTGCTGGAATTGAAGCCGCGCAAACCCGCGATCTCGCCCGACGAGGTCGAGTCCATCACCGAGATCCGCAAACGGCTGGTGGCGCCCGGAATTTCCCTGGGCGCGCTGGGGCCGGAGGCGCATGAGACACTGTCCATCGCCATGAACCGCATCGGCGCCAAATCGGACAGCGGCGAGGGCGGCGAGGATCCGGCGCGCGCCAAGCCGCGCGCCAACGGCGACAACGCTTCCTCCGCGATCAAGCAGATCGCCTCGGGACGTTTCGGCGTGACGGCGGAGTTCCTCAACAACTGCCGCGAGATCGAGATCAAGGTGGCGCAAGGGGCGAAACCGGGCGAAGGCGGCCAGCTGCCGGGCTTCAAGGTCAACGCCATGATCGCGAAGCTCCGGCATTCGACTCCGGGCGTGACGCTGGTTTCGCCGCCGCCGCATCACGACATCTATTCGATCGAGGATCTGGCGCAGCTGATCTACGACCTGAAGCAGATCAACCCCGACGCCAAGGTGTGCGTGAAGCTGGTCGCGCGCTCGGGCATCGGCACCATCGCCGCCGGCGTCGCCAAGGCCAAGGCCGACGTCATCCTGATCTCGGGCCATTCGGGCGGCACCGGCGCCAGCCCGCAATCCTCGATCAAATACGCCGGCGTGCCGTGGGAGATGGGACTCTCCGAGGCGCATCAGGTGCTGGTGTTGAACCGGCTGCGGCACCGCGTGCGCCTGCGCGTCGACGGCGGCATCAAGACCGGGCGCGACGTGGTGATCGCCGCGATCCTGGGCGCCGAGGAATTCGGCCTCGGCACCGCGTCGCTGGTGGCGATGGGCTGCATTCTCGTCCGCCAATGCCACTCCAACACCTGCCCGGTCGGCATCTGCACCCAGGACGAGAAGCTGCGCGCCAAATTCGCCGGCACGCCGGAAAAGGTGGTCAACTTGTTCTCCTTCGTCGCCGAAGAGGTGCGCGAGATTCTGGCTTCCCTGGGCGCCAAATCGCTGACCGAGATCATCGGCCGCACCGATCTCCTGGCGCAGGTGAGCCGCGGCGGCACCCATCTGGACGATCTGGATTTGAATCCGCTGCTGGTCCAGGCCGATCCCGGCGAATATCCGCGCTATTGCACGCTCGAAGGCCGCAATGAGGTGCCCGACAGCCTCGATACGCAGATGCTCAAGGACGGCGCGGCGCTGTTCGAACTCGGCGAAAAGATGCAGCTGACCTACAGCGTGCGCAACACCCAGCGCGCCATCGGCACGCGGTTGTCGTCGCTCATCACCCGGCGTTTCGGCATGACCGGGTTGAAGCCGGGCCACATCACGCTGCGGCTGCGCGGCTCGGCCGGGCAGAGCCTCGGCGCCTTCGCCGTGCAGGGCATCAAGATCGAGGTGTTCGGCGACGCCAACGACTATGTCGGCAAGGGTCTCTCGGGCGGCTGGATAACCGTCCGCCCGATGACCGGCAGCGCGCTCGTCTCCAACCGCAACACCATCATCGGCAACACCGTGCTCTACGGCGCCACCGCCGGAAAACTCTTCGCCGCCGGCCAGGCGGGCGAACGCTTCGCGGTGAGGAATTCGGGGGCCACGACGGTGATCGAAGGTTGCGGCTCGAATGGCTGCGAATACATGACCGGCGGCACGGTCGTCATTCTCGGCGCGGTCGGCGACAATTTCGCCGCTGGCATGTATGGCGGCATGGCCTTCGTCTATGACGAGGAGGGCGGCTTCGCCCGCCGCGTCAATCCCGAAACCGTGCTGCTGCAGCGCGTCGAACATCCGCATTGGGCGGGCGTGCTCAAGGCCCTGGTCGTGGAACACGCGCGCGAAACCGGCTCGCGCGTGGCCGAGCAGATCCTGATCGATTGGGACCGCGAATTGGCGCGTTTCTGGCAGGTGGTGCCCAAGGAAATCGCGGGCAAACTCGAACACCCCTTGAAGGCCGAGGAAAGCCGCGCCGCGGCCGGCGACGACTAGACCGCTTCCAAGCCGCCGGGCCGGTGTGTAGATTCCGCACCGGCGACAGGGGGAGGCTTGGCATGAGCGATTACCAGCCGACGGGCGAATACCGCTATGCCGGCTTCTGGTGGCGGCTGGTCGCGCATCTGATCGACGGGGTGGTGCTCTGCTTCGTCCTGTTCTTCGTCGATTTCGTCGTCTCCCTCATGATCATCGTCTCGACCGCGGGCCTCGGCCTCATCCCGGCCTACGGCTTCAATTCCCTGCTCAACATCGTCATCGGCTGGCTCTATTTCGCGCTGACCGAAAGCTCGGAAATGCAGGCCACGCCGGGCAAGCGCTGCTGCAAGATCATCGTCACCGACCTCCACGGCAACCGCGTCTCCTTCGGCCGGGCGTCCGGCCGCTACTTCGCCAAGATCGTCTCGGTTCTCACCCTCGGCATCGGCTTTTTGATGGCCGGCTGGACCGAGCGCAAACAGGCGCTGCACGACCTGATCGCCGATTGCCTGGTGCTGCGCCGCCGGCCGGAAATTCTCCGCCTGCCGGGCGAAGGCGCGGTCACCACCTGATCGTCCCGTCCGCGCCGTCGGCGCCGCTGTCGCGCGCGGCGCGCGGCGGTTGTATCATGGCGCCATGCGGCTGCTTTATCACCTCTGGCTTTCGCCCGGCGCGCGCAAGGTGCGCCTCGCGCTCGCCGAAAAGGGCCTCGAATTCTCGATGAAAGTGGAGAAGGTGTGGGAGCGCCGCCCGGAGTTCCTGGCGCTCAACCCGGCGGGCGAGGTGCCGGTGCTGGTCGAGCCCAACGGCAGCGTGCTGGCCGACGCGGCGGCGATTTGCGAATTCCTCGAGGAGTCCTACCGCGACAAGCCCCTCCTGGGGCCGAAGCCGCTCGACCGCGCCGAGGCGCGGCGGCTCGTCTCCTGGTTCGACGGCAAGATGGCGCGCGAGGTCACGGACGGGTTGATCAACGAAAAAATCATGAAACGCTTTTTGGGTTTCGGCACGCCCGACACCGCCGTGCTGCGCGCGAGCAAGGCCAATTTGGGCTATCACCTCGAATATATCTCGTATTTGGCGGAGCGGCGGCGCTGGCTCGCGGGATCCGAGTTCTCGCTCGCCGACATCGCCGCGGCGTCGCATCTCTCGGCCATCGACTATCTCGGCGACATACCCTGGGACGACCACGTGCCCGCGCGCGAGTGGTATGCGCGGGTGAAGTCGCGCCCCTCGTTCCGTCCCATCCTGTCCGATCTCATTCCCGGCGCGCCGCCGCCCAAGCACTACGCCGATCTGGATTTCTGAAGCGCGCCGGATTTTATTTGGCTTCGCCCTTGACGGGCTACGCTGCGCGCGCCGCCGCCCAAGCACTACGCCGATCTCGATTTCTGAGGCGCGCCGGATTTTATTTGGCTTCGCCCTTGACGGGCTACGCCGCGCGCGCCGCCGCCCAAGCATTACGCCGATCTGGATTTCTGAGGCGCGCCGGATTTTATTCGGCTTCGCCCTTGACGGGCTACGCCGCGCGCGCCGCCGCCCAAGCATTACGCCGATCTCGATTTCTGAGGCGCGCCACTTACGGCGCCGTTCTTAACGGGTTGCGCTGCTGCTTCTGCGGCGCTTCGGTCATCAACGCCGGCGCCGCGCCATTCTCGCTGATGTGAGACAGATTATCCCGCGCATCCCGTCCGGCCGGGGAATCCGGCGCCAGTCTGATCACCGCCTCCCAATCGGCGCGGGCGCCCTTGGCATTGCCCTTGAGGCGAAGGATGTTGCCGCGTTCCAAGAGACCGGATGATTCAGTGGGATCGATCTGGAGCGCCTTGTTGACGTCGGCCAGCGCCAGCTCCAGCCCGTCCTTTCCTCCGGCGTTGCGATAGGCCGAGGCGCGGAAGATCAGCGCCATGACGTTGTTGGGGTCGATGTCGAGCGCGCTGTTCAGATCGTCGATCGCCTCCCAGTAATGCCCGCCCAGGGCATAGGCGTCGGCGCGGTCGATCAGCAATTCGGGATTGCGCGCGTTATAGGCGAGCGCGGCGTCGAACACGGGCTTCGCCTGGTCGGGCTGGTCGGCCATGATCCAGGCTTCGCCCGCCTGCTCGAGCGTCGCCGCGCGCAGCTCGGCCGGCTCCTGCATCATGGCGGCGGCCAGCCTTTCGAGCCGCTGCGCCGCCTCGGCATAGCGCCCGAGCCCGATCAGCGCGACGCCGGCGCAATGTTCCGCCGGAAAGCCGCCGCCCTGCTGATGCCAGAATTCCGCCTGCGTCAGCGCCTTTTGCGGGTTGTCGCGGGTCATCGCCAGGCAGCGGTCGTATTGCGCCGAGGGGCTTTCGGCCAGGGTGGCGGACGGCGCCGGTGAAGCCGCCGCCAGAATCAACCATGCAAGGAGAAGAGCGCCGCTACTCGCCGGCTTGCGGCGCATGATGGTCGTCGAGCGTCTTGCCGTGATCCCCCGCGGCCGGCTGCGATTCCGAGGCCGCGCTGGGGGTGAGCAGGGCGCTGAATTTCTCGAGATAGAGATAGATCACCGGGGTGATGAACAGCGTCAGCGCCTGGGAGACGATCAACCCGCCGACCACGGCAAGCCCGAGCGGGCGGCGCAGCTCGGAGCCAGCGCCGAAGCCGATGGCGATCGGCAGTCCGCCCATGATCGCGGCCATGGTGGTCATCATGATCGGCCGGAAGCGCAGCAGGCAGGCTTCGTAGATCGCCTGGTCGGGGGTGGCGTCGGTGGTGCGCCGTCGCTCCAGCGCGAAGTCGATCATCATGATCGCGTTCTTCTTGACGATGCCGATCAGCATGACGATGCCGATGATGGCGATGACGCTCAGATCCTGGTGGAACAGCATGAGCGTGGCGAGCGCGCCGAGGCCGGCGGCCGGCAGACCCGACAGAATCGTGATCGGGTGGATGAAGCTTTCGTAGAGAATGCCGAGCACGATGTAGATGACGACGACGGCGGCGGCCAGCAGCAGGCCCTGGCCTTTCAGCGCGTCCTGAAACACCTGGGCGTTGCCCTGGAAGCCGGTATTCACCGTCACCGGCAAATTGTTCTTGCGCTCGATCTGGGCGATCTCCTGCACCGCGGTGCCGAGCGACACGCCCGGCGCCAGGTTGAAGGCGATGGTCACCGAAGGCAGCTGCCCTTGGTGGTTCACCGTCACCGGACCGACGCCCGGGCTGAGCTTGGCCACCGCCGCGAGCGGCACCGCTTGCCCGTTGGCGCTTTTCAGGTAGATCTTCGACAGATCGGCCGGGTCCTGCTGGGACTGCTTGTCGATCTCGAGGATCACCTCGTAGTCGTTTGACGGCTCGTAGATGGTCGAGATCTGCCGCGCGCCGAAGGCGCTGTAGAAGGTATTGCGGATCTGGTCCATGGTGATGCCGAGCAGCCCGGCCTTGTCCATGTCGACATCGATGACCGCCTGGCGGTTCCTGAGCTGCAAATCCGAGTTCACGTCCTGGAAGCCCGGGGCCGCCGCGATCTCCTGCTGCATGGTGGTGGCGTATTGATAGAGCTCGGTCGTGTCGGCGTCCTGCAGCGTGTATTGATAGGTGCTCTTGGCGAGCCGGCCGCCGAGCTGGATGTTCTGCAGGCTTTGCAGATAGGTGTTCATGCCCGGCACCTGCGCCAGCTTGGGCCGGAGCTCCTGGATCACCTGGTCGGCGGAAAGCCTGCGCTCGGACCGCGGTTTCAGCTGGATGAACAGACGGCCGTTGTTCAGGGCCGGGCTGAAGCCGGTGGCGCCGATGAAGGAATTGACGTCGGAGACGTTGGGATCGTCCTTGATGATCTGCGCCGCCAACGCCTGGTGGTCGACCATCGCCTGGAACGAGGCGTCCTGCGGCCCCTCGGTGAAGCCGAAGATCTGGCCGGTGTCCTCGCTCGGGAAAAAGCCCTTGGGCACGATGACGAACAAGGCGATGCTGACAATGATCGACAGCAGCGTCACGGCCAGGGTGGCGCCCCGCCATATCATCACCCGCTGCAACCCCCATTCATAGCCGCGGCGCAACCGGTCGAAGCCGGCTTCCGAATAGCGCAGCAGCGCCCATTGCTTCTCATGGGGGTTGTGCGGCTTCAAAAGGCGCGAGCACAGCATCGGCGTCAGCGTCAGCGACACCAGGCCCGAGATCAGGATGGTCATGCTGATGGTGACGGCGAATTCGCGGAACACGCGGCCCACGACGCCGCCCATGAACAGCACCGGGATGAACACCGCAACCAGCGACAGCGTGATCGATATGATGGTGAAGCCGATTTCGCGCGAGCCGCGGAAGGCCGCGTCCATCACCCGCTCGCCGCCTTCGATGTGGCGCACGATGTTCTCGAGCATGACGATGGCGTCGTCGACGACGAAACCCACCGATAGCGTCAAGGCCAGCAGCGACAGATTGTCGATGCTGTAGCCCATGACGTACATGCCGGCGAAGGTGCCGATCACCGAGACGGGCAGGGCCAGGGCGGGAATGATGGTGGCGGTCACGTTCCTGAGGAACAGGAAGATCACCAGCACCACCAGGAAGGCGGTCAGCATCAGCGTGAACTGCACGTCATTGACCGAATTGCGGATCGAAACCGAGCGGTCGTTCAGCACCGAAAGCTTGACCGCCGCGGGCAGCTCGGCCTCGAACACCGGCAGCAGCGACTTGATGCTGTCCACCACCTGGACGGTGTTGGCGTCGGGCTGGCGCTGAACGGCGAGGATGATCGAGCGCTGGCCGTTGTACCAGCCCGCCACCTGGTCGTTTTCGACGCTGTCGACCACGGTGGCGACGTCCTGGAGCCGCACCGGCGCGCCGTCGCGATAGGCGATGATGATCGGCTTGAAATCGGCGGCGGTGTTGAACTGGTTGCGCATCTGCAAGGTGAAGCTCTGGCCCGGCCCCATCAGCGTGCCGACCGGCGTGTCGGAATTGGCGGCCGCGACCGCGGTCTGGACATCGTCGAGCGTCAGGCCCTTGGCGGCGAGCGCTTCGGGGTTGGCCTGGACGCGCACCGCGAATTTCTGCGCGCCGTAAACGTTCACCAACGCCACGCCCGGCAGCGTCGAGATGCGCTCGGACATCATGGTCTCGCCGTATTCGTCGAGCACGGAAAGCGGCAGGGTGTCGGAGCCGAGAACGAGGAAGATCACCGGCTGGTCGGCGGGGTTGACCTTCTGGAAGGAAGGCGGCGTGGTCATTTCGATCGGCAACTGCTTCGCCGCCGTGGTCATGGCCGATTGCACGTCGAGCGCCGCGCCGTCGATGTTGCGGTCGAGATCGAACTGCATGGTGATCGAGGTGACGCCCTGGCCCGAGGTCGACACCATCGAATTGAGGCCGGCGATGGTCGAGAACTGCCGCTCCAAGGGCGTCGCCACCGAGGACGCCATGGTTTCGGGGCTGGCGCCCGGCAACTGGGCCGAGACCACGATGGTCGGGAAGTCGACGCGCGGAATCGCCGCCACCGGCAACAGGCGGTAGCTGAACATCCCGAAGATCACGAAGGCCATCATCAGCAACGTCGTCATAACCGGACGACGTATGCAGGCTTCCGGCAGCATCATGATTTGGGATCCGTCTTAGGCTGTCCGTTGGTGGAGCGGACGCCGACCTGGCTGCCGTTGGTGAGCCGCAACTGGCCGTCGGTGGCGACGCGTTCGCCGGGGTTGAGGCCGTCGGCTATCACGCTGACGCCGTCGATGGTGCGCGCGACCTTGACCGGCCGCATCTCGGCGGTGTTGTCGTCCTTGATGACGTAGACATAGGTCGTGTTCTGGCCGATCAGCACCGCGGCCTGCGGCACGGTTATGGCGTTGGGATCGGTGCGTTCCGTCACCGAGACGTTGACGAACTCGCCCGGCCAGAGGCGCTCTTGCGCGTTGTCGAATATCGCCTTCACCGCGATGGTGCCGGAATTGGTGTCGATGGTGTTGTCGAAGAAGGCGATCTTGCCGGCGACCGGCGCGCCGGTGTCGCCGGATGCTATGGCGGTGACGGCGACGTCGCCCGCGGTCATCGCCTGGCGGATGCCCGGCAGCTCGGTCTGCGGCAGCGTGAATCCGACGTAGATCGGCGTCACCTGGTTGATCGTCACCAGCGGCACGTCGTTCGCCTTGATGCTGTTGCCGGTCTTGATGGTGATGGTGCCGACGCGGCCGTCGATCGGCGCGTTGATGACGTCGTAGCTCAACTGCGCCGCGAAATTGTCGACCTGGGCCTGCAGCATGTCCCGGTTCGCCACCGCGGTGTCGTATTGCTGGCGCGAAATGAACTGCTCGCTCACCAGCGGCTTGTAGCGGGCGACGTCGGCCTTGGCGTTGTCGAGCTGCGCCTGGTATTGCTCGAGCTGCGCCTTGGCGGCGCGGTCGTCGAGCTTGAACATCGCGTCGCCGGTCTTGACGTATTGGCCGTCCTGGATCAGCACGTCGGTGATGACGCCGTCGATGCGCGACTTGACCGAGACGTTGGCGATGGTCTGGACCGTGCCGATGGTGTCGAGCCGGACCGGCATCGGCTGGCTCGCGACCGAGGCGACGGTGACCGGCACCGGCGGGCGCGCGGCGGTCGTCGCCAAACGCGCGGGCCAGAACAGTTCATAGGCGATGGCCGCAACCACCAGTCCGGCGACGACCCAACCGGCCCGTCGCAGACGATGCTTTTGCTCCGCCTTGCCGAGAGTGGCCGTGCCCGCTCCCGAAAAGCGCCTCTGGCGCCAGTCATTTAACATGGTACCCGCTACTATACGCGGCCATCTGGTGATATGCCAGAATTCGTCCAGCTATCCCTGGGCTTAACGCCCTCCGCTGCGCTGCAATATTAAACAATTAAAAGCCTCGCGGCCGATTTTGCCGGTCGGGATGCTGGCGCAATGATTAAACTCTTCGTGACGGCGGCGTGACGATCCGGAATAAGGACGCCGTCATATGCGGGAGCCTGGCGGGCATGGTTTTGGGAATGTCGGGGGGCATTGCGGGATTCGAAAACGTGGCGCACGCGTTGCGCATCCGCAACTACCGCATCTACACCATCGGCAATTTGATTTCGCTTTCCGGCACCTGGGTGCAGCGCGTCGCCGTCGGCTGGCTCGCCTGGCAGCTGACCCACTCGGGCACCTGGCTGGGGTTGTGCGCCGCCGCCGATCTCATCCCGGTGGTGGTGATCAGCCCGTTTGCCGGCGCGCTCGCCGACCGTGTCAACCGCATCCGCTTGATCTGGGCGACCCAGATCGCCGCCATGTTGCAGGCCGTGCTGCTCGCCTTCCTCACCTTTGCGGGCATCATCGATGTCGAGGTGCTGTTCTTGCTGACGCTGTGCCTCGGCGTCGCCAACGCCACCAATCAGCCGGCGCGCCTGGCATTGATCCCCAGCCTGGTCGATCGCGCTACGCTCGGCTCGGCGGTGGCGATCAATTCTCTGGTGTTCAACGGCGCGCGCTTCCTCGGACCGGCCACCGCGGGCTTCGTCATCGCGCAAGGCAGCGTCGCGCTCGCCTTCGCCTTGAACGCCTTGACCTATGTCGCCTTCATCGTCGCCTTGGCCCGCATCACCGTGGCGCCCGAGGCAATGCCCGCGCAGGGCGGCGACGGACGCATCTTCCGTGATTCGCTCGAAGGTTACGCCTATGCGCTCCGGCATCCCGGCATCGGCGGCATCGTCGTGCTGTTCTGCGTCACCTCGGTGACGCTGCGGGGTTTCATCGAGCTCTTTCCCGGTTTCGCCGACAGCGTGTTCCACCGCGGTCCCTACGGGCTTGCCTGGCTCACCGCCACGATCGGGCTGGGCGCGATTTCCGGCGGCGTCTGGATGCTGCGGCGCAACGGCACCAGCGGCCTCACCCGTCTCATCGTCAACCACACCTTGTCGATGTCGCTGGCGGTGCTCGCCTTCACCGCCACATCGCGCTACGAGCTGGCGTTGATCTGCGTTTTCATCACCGGATTCTCGATGGTGGTGACCGGCATCAGCGCCCAGACGCTGATCCAGATCGCGGTCGATCCCGCCATGCGCGGCCGCGTGATGGGATTGTACGGCATGATCTTCCGCGCCGGCCCGGCGGTGAACGCGGTGGTCATGGGCGCGCTCTCGGCCAGCCTGGGATTGCGCGTGCCGGTGGCGGCGGGCGCGGGCTTGAGTCTCGCGGCTTGGGCCTGGGCGCATTGGCGCCAGGCCCAGCTGGCGCGCGCGCTGGAAATCGAACCGCAAGCCACCGCCGCCGATTGAATCAGTCGATCAGCGATTCGAGGGTGCGCGCGAGCAACGCCAGGTCCTGGTCGCGCGACAAGCGGTGGTTGCCGTCCTTGACCAGTTCGACCCGCACGTCCTCGCTTTCGAGATTCGCCGCGAGATCGATGCTTACCTGGTAAGGCACGTCCTCGTCGCGCATGCCGTGCAGCAGCCGCACCGGGCAGGAAACCGGGATGGGCTTTCCCATGACCCGATGCCGGCGGCCGTCCTCGATGAGTTTCCGGGTGATGAGATAGCCTTCCGCGCCGTAGGCCGACGGGATGCGGGCTTGCCCGTCGCGCAGGATGGTTGCGCGCAGCTCGGGCGGAAACCGGTTCCACATCAGATCCTCGGTGGCGTCCGGCGCCGATGCTACGCCGATGAGCGCCTTGACGCGCGCCGGCCGCGCCAGCGCCGCCAGCAGCATGATCCAGCCGCCCAGGCTCGACCCCACCAGCACTTGCGGGCCGGCGGTAAGATTGTCCAGCACGCAAAGCGCGTCGTCCTTCCACCTGCCGACCGTGGCCTCGGAAAATTCGCCCGAGGACCGGCCGTGGCCGAAATAGTCGAAGCGCAAAAAGGCCCGGCCGCGCGCGCGGCAAAAGGCATCGAGCGACGCGGCCTTGGTGCCGTTCATGTCCGACATGAATCCGCCCATGAAAACCACGCCCGGCGCGCGCCCGTCTTGGCGATGGTAGGCGATTGTCGCGCCATCCTCGCGTGTTAAGATGGACGGATTGGACGCCGGATCGGAATTCATCGAGACATCACGCAGGCATGGGAATGACAAGCGCCGAGACTAGCACCGCGGCGAAGGGCAAGAAACGCCGCCCGCCCGCCGTGCTCCAGGTCGTGCCGCGCCTGGTCTCCGGCGGTGTCGAGCGCGGCACGGTCGAGATCGCGGCGGCGCTCGCCGCTTCCGGCTGGAAGGCGGTGGTCGCCTCGGAAGGCGGACCGATGGTGCGCGAGCTCGAGCGCGCTGGCGCGATCCACGTCACGCTGCCGCTGGCGTCGAAGAACCCCCTGGTCATGCACGCCAATATCGGGCGGCTGGCCAAGGTCATCCGCGACCACGGCATCGACATCGTCCATGCGCGCTCGCGCGCGCCGGCCTGGAGCGCGTGGGCCGCTTGCCGGCGCGCCGGGGTCCATTTCATCACCACCTTCCACAACGCCTACGGCGCCGAGAATCCGGTGAAGCGGCTTTACAACTCGGTGATGGCGCGGGGCGAACTGGTCATCGCCATCTCCGATTTTGTCGCCGACCACGTCGCTTCGGTCTACGGCGTGCCGCGGGAACGCATCCGCGTCGTCCACCGCGGCGTCGACATCAAGCGCTTCGATCCCGACAAGGTCCGGGCCGAGCGCATCATCAAGCTGATGGAGGAATGGCGCCTGCCCGACGGCATGCCCGTGGTCATGCTGCCGGGGCGGCTTTCGCGCTGGAAGGGGCATCTCGTCCTGATCGAGGCGATGGTGCATTTGAATCGTCCCACGGTGCAATGCCTGCTGGTCGGCTCCGGCAGCCCGAGCTACCGCAAGGCGATCGCCGAAGCCATCGCGCATGCGCGCGCGCCGGGCAATTTCCGCCTGCTCGAAAACTGCACCGATATGGCGGCGGCCTACAAGCTCGCCGACGTCGTGATCTCGCCCTCGACCGAACCCGAAGGTTTCGGCCGCGTCATCGTCGAGGCGCAGGCGATGGGCCGTCCGGTGATCGCCACGGCGCATGGCGGCGCGGTCGAAACCGTGCTGGACAAGAAAACCGGCTGGCTGGTGCCGCCGGGCGATTCCGCGGCGCTGGCCGCGGCGATCGCGCGCGCGCTCGATCTCGCTCCCGAGGAGCGCCGCGCCATGGCCGCCCGCGCCATCGAGCATATCCGCAAGGACTTCACCAGCGAGACCATGGCGGCGCGCACCCTGGCGGTCTACGAGAAGCTGCTGCGCGATGCGCGCGGCGCCCGCGCCCGGGGCCCGGTCGCGGCGTGAGCGCCGGCGGCGAGACCGTCCCGGTCTCCGGGCGCGAACGCATCCTGGTCATCAAGCTGGGCGCGCTCGGCGATTTCGTTTTGGCGATGGGTCCGGCCGCGGCCATCCGCGCGCACCACCCGCACGACGAAATCACCCTGTTGACCGCGCCCGTATTCGCCGAGCTCGCCCAGGCGGCGCCTTACTTCGACCGGGTCTGGCTCGACCAGCGCCCGGGCTGGGCGCGGCCCTGGGCGCTGTGGCGCCTGCGGCGCAAGTTGTCCCGCGCAGGATTCACCCGGGTCTACGATCTCCAGACCTCCGACCGCTCCGGCCTTTATTTCCACCTGCTCTGGCCGGCGCGGCCGCAATGGTCGGGCATCGCATCGGGTGCCTCGCATCCGCACGCCAATCCGGAGCGCGATTCGATGCACACCATCGACCGCCAGGCCGAGCAGCTTCGCATGGCCGGCATCGAGCGGGTGCCGGCGTCCGATCTGTCCTGGGCCACGGGCGACGTCAGGCGCTTCAACCTGCCGAAGAAATTCCTGCTGCTGGTGCCGGGCGGTGCGCCGCACCGGCCGGCCAAGCGCTGGCCGGCGGGGCGTTTCGCCCAGATCGCGAATCTCGCGGCCAGGCGCGGCGTGACGCCGGTGGTGCTGGGCGGACCCGCCGAACGCGCCATCGGCGCGTCGATCCTGAACACCGTGCCCCAGGCCCGCGACCTCACCGGCAAGACCAGCTTCGGCGACATCGTCGCGCTCGGCCGCTTGGCGCTCCATGCGCTCGGCAACGATACCGGGCCGATGCATCTCATCGTCGCCTCCGGCTGTCCCGCCACCGTGCTCTATTCGCACGAATCCGATCCCGCCCTGACCGCGCCGCGCGGGCCCCGCGTCACCATCCTGCGCCGCGCCGATCTGGCGCAGCTTTCGGTCGAGGACGTTGCCGCCACGCTTCCCTTGGGATAAACCGCTCTCCATGCCGCCCGACAAACAAGCCGACGCGCCGGTTGCCGTGACCTTGCCTGACGGCGCGGTCAAGCGCTTTCCCCATGCCGTCACCGGCGCGGAAATCGCCAAGTCGATCGGCCCGGGGCTGGCCAAGGCGGCGCTTGCCATCAAGGTCGACGGCGCGCCCCGGGATTTGGCGGCGCGGGTCGATGGCGACGCCAAGATCGCCATCCTGACGCGCGATTCGCCCGAGGCGCTCGAGATCATCCGCCACGACGCCGCCCATGTGATGGCCGAGGCGGTGAAGGAGCTCTATCCCGAGACCCAGGTCACCTTCGGCCCGGCGACCGAGACCGGCTTCTATTACGATTTCGCGCGCGACACGCCCTTTACCCCCGACGATCTGGCGAAGATCGAGCGGCGCATGCACGAGATCGTCGACCGCGACGAGACCATCGCGCGCGAGGAATGGCCGCGCGACCGGGCGGTGAAGTTCTTTTCCGATCAGGGCGAAAAATACAAGGCCGAATGGATCGGGCAGATTCCGCAAGGCGAGGCGATCAGCTTCTATCGCCAGGGAAACTTCGTCGACCTGTGCACCGGCCCGCACCTGCCCTCGACCGGCAAGCTCGGCCACGCCTTCAAGCTGATGAAGGTGGCGGGCGCCTATTGGCGCGGCGACGCGAAGAACGCGCAGCTCCAGCGCATCTACGGCACCGCCTGGGCGCACGAGAAGGACCTGAAGCGCTATCTCTTCCAGCTCGAGGAGGCGGAGAAGCGCGATCACCGCCGCCTCGGGCGCGAGCTCGAGCTGTTCCACCAGCAGGAAGAAGCGGCGGGCTCGGTGTTCTGGCATCCCAAGGGCTGGACGCTCTACCGCACCATCGAGACCTATCTGCGCAAGCGCCTGGACCGCGCCGGCTATGTCGAGGTGCGCACGCCGCAACTGGTCGACCGCTCGCTGTGGGAAGCCTCGGGCCATTGGGAGAAATTCCGCGAGCACATGTTCACGGTCGAGACCGTGGAGGAAAGAAGCGGCGGCAAAGGCCCGGGCGAAAAGCACGTGCTGGCGATCAAGCCGATGAACTGCCCCTGCCATGTGCAGATTTACCGCCAGGGCCTGCATTCCTACCGCGACCTGCCGCTGCGCATGGCCGAATTCGGTTCCTGCCACCGCAACGAGCCCTCGGGCGCGTTGCACGGCATCATGCGCGTCCGGGCCTTCACCCAGGACGATGCGCATATCTTCTGCACCGAAGACCAGATCACGGCGGAAAGCATCGCCTTCTGCGATCTGCTGCTTTCGGTCTACCGCGATTTCGGCTTCACCGAGGTCTCGGTCAAGTTTTCCGACCGGCCCGAGAAGCGCGCAGGGTCCGACGCGGTCTGGGACCGGGCCGAGGGCGCGCTCAAAGCCGCGATCGACGCGGCCAAGCTGCCCTACACGATCAATCCCGGCGAAGGCGCGTTCTACGGGCCGAAGCTCGAATTCGTGCTGCGCGACGCCATCGGCCGCGACTGGCAATGCGGCACGCTCCAGGTCGATTTCGTCATGCCCGAGCGGCTCGACGCCCATTACATCGGCGAGGACGGACAACGCCACCGCCCGGTCATGCTCCACCGCGCCATCTTCGGTTCGATGGAACGCTTCATCGCCATATTGATCGAGCATCAGGCCGGGCGCTTTCCGCTCTGGCTCGCGCCGGTGCAGGCGATGGTGCTGACCATCACCTCGGATGCCGACGACTATGCCGGGACGGTGCTGGACGCCCTGGCGGCCGCCGGCCTGCGCGCGGAAGCCGATCTCTCCAACCAGACCATTAACTACAAGGTGCGCGAGCACAGCCTGAAGAAGGTGCCGCTACTATTGGTCGTGGGCAAACGCGAGGCGGAAACGCAAAGCGTAGCGATCCGCCGCCTGGGCGGAAAAGAACAGGAAATCCTTGCGCTCAGCGACGCCATCGCTAGATTGAAAGCCGAGGCGGCGGCTCCTGACGGGCGCCCCGCCGCGTGAAGGCTTTGAAGGAGGTTTGTTTAACGGAGATGCGTTATCCCGCCTAGAGTTCCCCCCGCCGCCGCGCCGGGTCGCGACGGCCCGCGGGTCAACGACGAAATCGCCTCGGCGCGTTTGCGCCTGGTGGACGAGCGCGGCAACATGGTCGGCGTCGTCACCCGTCACGAGGCGCTCACCCGGGCCGCCGAAGCCGGCCTCGATCTGGTCGAGGTCGCCCCCCAAGCCGATCCCCCCGTCTGCAAGATCCTCGATTTCGGCAAATACAAATACGAGGAGCAGAAGCGTCTCAACGCCGCGCGCAAGAAGCAGAAGGTGATCGAGGTCAAGGAGATCAAGCTCCGCCCCGGCATCGACGATCACGACTACGACGTCAAGATGCGCGCCATGCTCAAATTCATCGGTGAAGGCGACAAGGTGAAAGTGGTCATGCGCTTCCGCGGCCGCGAAATGGCGCACCAGGAAATCGGCATGGGCGTGCTGATGCGCGTCAAGGACGGGCTCGACAAGGTGGCCAAGATCGAACAGACGCCGCGTATGGAAGGCCGCCAGATGACCATGGTGATGTCGCCGAAGTAGGCGAGTGGGCGCTGTGGCAGACTCTCTTTTTGGCTTCGCACGACGGCGCGGGCCGATTTTGGCCCGCTTCCGTGCTACGCCTTGCCAATCCCCTGTTCTGCCGCTATAAACCGCGCCTCCACCGGGCGGCGGGCTTAAGGGCATGCCTCGGTCGCCCATCGACACAATCCCTTTTGAAAGGCCAGAAATGCCCAAGATGAAGACCAAATCCGGGGCGAAGAAGCGCTTCTGGCGCTCGGGCTCGGGCAAGATCAAGGCCGGCAACGCGCATAAGCGCCACCTGCTGATCAACAAGTCGAAGCGCGGCAAGCGCAACGCCAAGGGCACGGTGACGCTCACCAAGGGCGACGCCAAGCTGGTGCACACCTACATGCCTTATATGCGGGGCTGAACCATGGCGCATGTCAAACGCGGCGTGCCGGGGCGCGCCCGCCACAAGAAAATTCTCGGTATGGCCAAGGGCTATCGCGGCCGGGCCAATTCCTCCTTCCGCATCGCGCTCGAGAAGGTCGAGAAGGGGCTGCGCTACGCTTACCGGGATCGCCGCAACAAGAAGCGGAATTTCCGCGCGCTGTGGATCCAACGCATCAACGCCGGCGCCCGCGCCGAAGGCCTGACCTATTCCCAATTCATGAACGGCTTGAAGCATGCCGGCATCCTGCTCGACCGCAAGGTGCTGGCCGATCTCGCCATGCAGGAACCCGAGGCCTTCAAGGCCGTGGTGGCGCAGGCGCGGGCGGCGCTGCCCCAGGCCGCGCCGGCCAAGGCGTAGAATTAGGTTTCGCGCAAAGCGGGCGTGTAATATGCCGGGGGCCGGGCTCCGGGCGGGACAGGGGGCCGAATCCGGCCCCTTTTTCGTCATTATGAGGAACTAGAAGGAGAGCGATGGAGAGTCTCGACCATATCCGCGACGAGCTGCTGAAGCTCATCAAGGCGGCGGCGAGTCTCGACGCGCTCGAGCAGGTGCGGGTCGGCGCGCTCGGCCGCAACGGGCGGCTGACCGGGCTGCTGAAGGGCCTCGGCGCGCTCAAGCCCGAGGAGCGCAAGCGGCGCGGCGCCGATCTCAACACGCTCAAGGGCGAGGTCGAGGCGGCGTTGACGGCGGCGCAGGCGAGCCTCGCCGGCGCCGCGCTCGAAACCCGCCTCGCCGGGGAAAAGCTCGACGTGACTTTGCCGGTGCGGTCGCAAGTCGCCGGCCGCATCCATCCCATCAGCCAGACCATCGACGAGCTGATCGTGCTGTTCGGCGAGATGGGCTTCGCCGTCGCCGACGGCCCGCATATCGAGGACGATTTCCACAACTTCACCGCGCTCAACATCCCGCCCGAACACCCGGCGCGGCAGGAGCAGGACACGTTCTATCTCGCGGCGGCCGCGGCCGACGGCAACCGCAAGCTTTTGCGCACCCACACCTCGCCGGTGCAGATCCGGACCATGCAGACGCAGAAGCCGCCCATCCGCATCATCGTGCCGGGCCGCACTTTCCGCAGCGACCACGACGCCACCCATTCGCCGATGTTCCATCAGGTCGAGGGGCTGGTGATCGACCGCAGCGTCCATATGGGACATCTGAAGGGCTGCCTGATCGAGTTCTGCCGCGCCTTCTTCGGCCTCGCCGATCTGCCGGTGCGTTTCCGCCCGAGCTATTTTCCTTTCACCGAACCCTCGGCCGAGGTCGATATCGGCTGCTCGCGCGAAGGCGGCGGACTCACGATCGGCGCCGGCGGCGATTGGCTCGAGATTCTGGGCTGCGGCATGGTGCATCCCAAGGTGCTGAAGAACTGCGGCATCGATCCCGATGTCTATCAGGGCTTCGCCTTCGGCATGGGGATCGAACGCATCGCCATGCTCAAATACGGCATCCCCGATCTGCGCACCTTCTATGAAAGCGATCTGCGCTGGCTCAGGCATTACGGGTTCCTGCCTTTGGACGTGCCCTCGCTGGCCGGAGGCGCGCCGTGAAGACCACGCTCGCCTGGCTTAAAAGCCACCTCGAAACCCAGGAGCCGCTCGGCAAGATCGTCGAGACCCTGGCGATGCGCGGGCTCGAGGTCGAAAGCCTCGAGGACCGCGCCAAAAGCCTCGCACCCTTCCTGGTCGCCCGCGTGCTCAACGCCAAGCGCCATCCCGACGCCGACAAGCTGCAACTTTGCCTGGTCGATACCGGCAAAGAGAAGCTCGAGGTGGTGTGCGGCGCGCCCAATGCGCGCGCCGGCATGCTGGCGGTGTTCGCCCCCGTGGGATCCGTCATCCCGCGCAGCGGCGTGGCGTTGAAGGCGAGCAAGATCCGGGGCGTCGTCTCCCACGGCATGCTGTGCTCGGGCTACGAGCTCAATTTGTCGGAGGACAAGGAAGGCATCCTCGATCTGCCCGAGGGGCTGGAGGTCGGCGCCAGTTTCGCCAAGGCGGTGGGGCTGGACGATCCGGTGTTCGACGTCAAGGTCACGCCCAACCGCGCCGATTGCCTGAGCGTGCGCGGCATCGCCCGCGACCTCGCCGCCTCGGGATTGGGCAAGCTCAAGACCCTGGACGCGACGCCGGTATCGAGCAAATTCGCCTGCCCGATCGCCGTCCACCTGGCGGGCCCCGACGAACAGGCCTGCCCGCTTTTCCTCGGCCGCCTCATCCGCGGCGTCAAGAACGGGCCGAGCCCGCTCTGGCTGCAGGACCGTCTCAAGGCCATCGGGCTCAGGCCGATCTCCGCCCTGGTCGACCTCACCAATTTCCTGACCTTCGATCTCGGCCGGCCGCTGCACGCATTCGACGCCGACAAGCTCCAAGGCGATCTCGCCGTGCGCGGCGCGCGCAAGGGCGAAAGCCTCGCCGCCTTGAACGGAAAAACCTACGCGCTCGATCCCGGCATGACGGTGATCGCCGACGCCAAGGGCGTTCTGAGCCTGGGCGGCGTCATCGGCGGCGCGGCATCGGGCTGCACCGAAACAACCGTCAACGTCTATGTCGAGGGCGCGTTGTTCGATCCGCTGCGCACGGCGGTTACCGGCCGCAAGCTCAACCTGCAAAGCGACGCGCGCTACCGCTTCGAGCGCGGCCTCGATCCCGAATTCACCCGGCCCGGCGTCGAGATCGCCACCCGTCACATCATCGAACTGTGCGGCGGCGAGGCCTCGGAAATCCGCGTCTCCGGCGCCGTGCCCGGCTGGCGGCGCACGCTGCGCTTCCGGCCCGACCGCAGCCGCAGCCTGGGCGGGATCGAATTGGCGGCGGGCGAGCAGAAGCGGATCTTGGAGGATCTCGGCTGCGCCGTGACCGAGGAAGCCGATCATTTCTCGGTCGAGCCGCCCTCCTGGCGCGCGGATATCGAAGGCGAGGCCTGCCTGGTCGAAGAGGTGCTGCGCATCCACGGCTACGAGCGCATCCCGGTGGTCTCCTTGCCGCGGGAAGAGGCGTTGCCCAAGCCGGCGCTGACGCCGGCGCAACGCCGCGCGTCCTTCGTGCGCCGCTCGCTGGCCGCGCGCGGCCTGGTGGAAGCGGTCAGTTATTCCTTCATGTCGCTGAAGCAGGCGGCCTATTTCGGCGGCGTGTCGGAAAACCTGAAGCTGCTCAATCCGATCAGCGCCGATCTCGACGTCATGCGTCCCTCGATCCTGCCCAATCTGCTCGATGCCGCCCGGCGCAACGCGGAGCGCGGCCTCAAGGACTGCGCGCTGTGCGAAATCGGGCCGCAATACCGCGACGACACGCCCGAGGGCCAGGCCCTGGTGGCGGCGGGATTGCGCGCGGGCGATGCCCGGCCCAAGCGTTGGGACAGTCCCGCGCGCGCGGTCTCGGCTTTCGACGCCAAGGCGGATGCGCTGGCGGCGCTCGACGCATCCGGCATTCCGCCCGACAATCTGCAGCTTTCGGCGGAGGCGCCCGGCTGGTACCACCCCGGCCGCTCCGGTTCGTTCCGCCAGGGGCCAAAATTATTGGCCGCGTTCGGAGAAATTCATCCCGGCGTGCTGCTGGCGATGGACGTGAAAGGCCCGGCGGCGGGTTTCGAGGTGTTTCTGGATGCGGTGCCCGAGCCCCGCGCCAAAGGCACGGCGCGGCCGCTGCTGCGCCTGTCGCAGCTCATGCCGGTGGCGCGCGATTTCGCCTTCGTGGTGGACGAGGGCGTTCCGGCCGAGACCCTGCTCAAGGCCGCGCGCGGCGTCGACAAGAAGCTCGTCGCCGAGGTGCGCTTGTTCGATCTCTATCGCGGCAAGGGCCTGCCCGAAGGCAGGAAATCCATCGCCATCGCCGTCACCCTTCAGCCCGAGACGGCGACGCTGACCGATGCCGAGATCGAGGCGTTTTCGGCCAAGCTGGTGGCGGCGGTGGAGAAGGCGACCGGCGGGACGTTGCGCAAATAGCTCATGGCCGCCGATCTCGCCCACATCCGCAACTTCGCCATCATCGCGCATATCGATCACGGCAAATCCACACTCGCCGACCGGCTGATCGAACGCTGCGGCGGGCTCGAAGCGCGCGAGATGCGCGCCCAGGTGCTCGACAGCATGGATATCGAGCGCGAGCGCGGCATCACCATCAAGGCGCAAACCGTGCGTCTGGCTTACACCGCCAAGAACGGCGAGACCTATGAACTCAATCTCATGGACACGCCGGGCCACGTGGATTTCGCATACGAAGTGAGCCGTTCGCTCGCCGCCTGCGAAGGCTCGCTGCTGGTGGTGGATGCGAGCCAGGGGGTCGAGGCGCAGACCCTCGCCAATGTCTACCAGGCGATCGAGGCCGGCCACGAGATCGTGCCGGTGTTGAACAAGATCGACCTGCCCGCCGCCGAACCCGCCCGGGTGAAGGAGCAGATCGAGGAGGTGATCGGCCTCGACGCCTCGGGCGCGGTCGAAATCTCGGCCAAGACCGGCCAGAACATCGACGGCGTGCTGGAGGCGCTGGTCACGCGCCTGCCACCGCCGCAGGGCAACGCCGACGCCCCCTTGAAGGCGTTGCTGGTCGACAGCTGGTACGACTCCTATCTCGGCGTGGTGATCCTGGTCCGGGTCAAGGACGGCGTGTTGAAGCCCGGCCTCAAAATCCGTTTCATGGCGACCGGCG
>Ga0209006_10001009_pt1 | contig 25992 bp, 21 predicted proteins | sample JacPin_JW_Ref_O2_FD_188567 | JGI IMG/M metagenome (GOLD analysis project Ga0209006, IMG submission 188567) | Forest soil microbial communities from Algoma, Ontario, Canada - Jack Pine, Ontario site 1_JW_Ref_O2 (SPAdes) (version 2) | ecosystem: Environmental > Terrestrial > Soil > Boreal...
TAGATCAGCATCGCGCACGTACGCCTGCAGCACGTCCATCGACTTATGCCGGCTCACGTCCCGCATCTTGAACACGCTGGCACCGCGGCGCGCTGCGCTGGTGAGAAATCCGGCCCGTAGCGAATGCGCGCCGAAATCGGTCGCCTTGAGCCCCAGCCGCTCGGCATAGGCCTTCACCAGATCGCAGACAGACTTGTCGGTTAGCCGCTGTGCGCCGAGCCGGCCGCCCTCATTGACATGAGCGGGCAGGGGCATCCCGCAGACGAAGGGGATGGACGGTTCGACCCCCAACGCCAGGGCGAAGGGCATCGGCTTGCCGATGTCGGCCCAGGTCTTCGCCACCATGCCGATGTGTTGCTCCGGCGCGACGATGCCGGTCAACCGCTTGCCGTCGACCATCATCATGCGGGCGATCGACCAGTTGGTCCATGCGCCGTCGGGCGTGCGCGCGACGATGCAGCCCCAGGTGTTGAGGTAGCGTCCGCCGTCGCCGTCGTGAAGCAGCGGTGCGGGCAGCATGCCGAGATCGACCGCGTCGCCGAGAATCACGTTCTCGAACACCGGCGCGTCCTCGACGATGACCGGATCGATGGCCGGCCGGTCGAGGCCGGCAGCGATGGCCTCTGCGATGTCGAGCCCGTTCGCCGTGGGCGGCAGCTCGAGCGAGACGGCGACGCGGGCGAGCTCCAGGCCCGGTTGGGCGCTGGTTCCACCCGGCGCCCCGAGGATGCGGAAGCCGCCCGGATGGTCGGAGAAGGCGCTGAACAGTGGCGCAGGCGAGCCGCTCTCGTAGCAGCGGCGAATGATGGCGCCGAGCTCGAGGTCGAGCGCCACAGCCGCGTCGATTTCCTGGATTTCGCCGAGGCCGCGCAAGGCCTCGATGTATTGGCGCAGATCGGTGAGCGAGGAAGTGACAGGGCTCTGCATGGAATCGTTTCCCAAGGTCCATCAATCGATGGCCGTGAGATTAGGCAGCCCGCGGCGGGCCCACATCGTCACTACTGAGGACGGATCAGCACGTTTTGCAGCCGCGTCACCGCTCAAGGCGTCCGTCGCGGGCGTCAGCGTTCTTTCGGAGCGAGCGCAGCAAGGGTTGCCATCGTACGTTCCAGGTCGCGCAGATTTTCGCACGCCGACTTGGCGAGGATGGAACGGATCTGGCTGCGCACCGTCACCAGCGAGACGCCGCGTTGGCTGGCGACATCTTCGGCACTCGCTCCACCGGAGAGCGCGGTGGCGACCTCCGCCTCGGCGCGGCTCAAGCCGAAGAAATCGCACAGCATGCCGGCCGGTGGCGAAAGCTTCTTGTCGAGCGGCCGGATGATCACCAGCGCCAGCGCATTCGGTGCGCCGCCGGTCCCCACACCGTTTACATCATCGGCAAAGCTCTGCGACATCGGGGAGATCAGCACGGCAACGAACGCACCGTCAGGGGACGCGACCCGGATCGAACCGCCTGATCTTCCCGATGTCGCCGCGGCCACGAGACGGCGCAGCACCGTCGCGACCTCCCGCGACGAGGCCGCGAGATAGACACCGCTGCCCGCGGACGGACCCGAGCGCATCGAGGATAGGCCGGCACCGCGACTGGCGAGATAATCCCGGGCGATGTCGTTGACGAACTGGAGCTTCAGCCCGGCATCGACCACGCAGACACCGACCGGAAGCGTGTCGAGCAAAGCCCGCGTCAGGCCGACCGCGTGCTCGTCCCGGGCGAGCCGCCGCTGTAGCTCGAGGGCGCGCTGGATATGAGGCAGCAAGGCCTGGAGCAGCTGCACATCCCTCTCGCCGAACGGGTCCGTCCCCTCCCCACGATAGAAGCCGAGCGGGATCGCCTCCGTGAGCCCAGCCATGCCTCCGATCAGATGTCGTCGGCCGTGGAGGCGAGCGAAGTCGTTGTAATACTCACTGCGCAGAAAGCTCCGCTCCGGAACGAGCTCGGCACCGAGCTTGGCGCGCCCGAGATGATGGCTCCGGGCGTCGGCGAAGTCGCTGCGGGCCTGCGCGACGTAGGGGTCGATCCGGAAGAAGTGGGCCGCGTAGACGCTTTCGCCGTCGTCCCGCGGCATCAGCACGTTGCGCGGTCCGCCCGGTCGGTCATTGATCCACAGCATGGCGCGCGGGGCGTTGAACACCCGGCACATCCGGGTGCCGACATCGAGCCAGCTGCCGTGGTTGGCGGCGGCCTCGTAAATGGCCCCGACGCAGTCGGCCAGATCGCGCTCCGTCTCTGCCACGCCGCTACCTCTTCGCGATGGCGCCAGAGTGCCAGAGCGGACCGTCCCCTTCAATGCGTGGACGCGATGGAACGCCGCCCATCGAGGTGACGTCATCAGTTCTGGTGATGCGCAACGAGCGACGAACCACCTAATTCTCCGTCGGACCACCGCTGACGGTGCTCGCGAACTGAACGACGGAGGCCGAAATGGGCTGCATGAGCAAACGGACGTTGACGGCGTCGCCGGACGCCGAAGCGGCGAGCGAGGCATAAATGCGCATCCTCTGGGGCGTCGGCACCGGCCGCACCATACGTCCGCATTGGGCATTTCACGAGCTCGACCTCGACTTCGAGTGCCGCGCGGTCGACCCCCGTTCCGGCGAAACCCAAACCGCCGAATTCACGGCACTCACCGCTCGGCAGAAAGTCCCGTTGCTTCAGGACGGCGACTTGGTGCTGACCGAAAGCGCGGCGATCATATGGTACCTGTCGGAGACGTACGGACAGGACCACAATCGCCTGATTCCCACCGGCCCGCGGGAGCGGGCGCGCTGTCTGGAGTGGTGCTTCTTCGTCCTCGGTGAGCTGGACGAGACCTCGCTCTACGTCATGCGCCGCCACAGCGAGATGCGACGAACCTACGGCGAGGCGCCGGGCGCCGTCGAAGGTGCGACCACCTATTTCCAAAAGCAGATGCGCACCGTCGAGAGGGCGCTGGAGGCTAGTCCCGACTATATCCTGGGCGAGCGGTTCACGGCGGCCGACATCCTCCTCTCGACTTGCGTGACCTGGGCGGTGCACTACCAGATCCCGATGGCAGACACGGTCGTCGCTTACAATGCGCGGATGACTACGCGCCCGGCCTACGCACGAGCACAAGAGACCAACGGGCCGCTGTAACGGCCTCGGTGGTCGCGTCGCTCGCGGCGCCTCAATGCGTGCGATTGATGGTGAACTCGACGGCGTCCTCGAGCGCCTGTTTCATCGGCGCGGCGGGAAACAGCGCCAGCGCGTCCTTGGCGATGGCGCCGTAGTGGCGGGCGCGCGTCACCGTGTCCTCGATGGTGCGGTGCTTGGTCATCAGGCCGATGGCGTGATCGAGATCGGCGTCGGTCATCTCGCCGCGCTCCAGCGTCCGCTGCCAGAACGTGCGCTCGCTGTCGGAGCCGCGGCGGAACGCCAGTACCACCGGCAGGGTGATCTTGCCTTCGCGGAAATCGTCGCCGACGTTCTTGCCGAGCTTCGCCGCCTTGCCGCCGTAGTCGAGCGCGTCGTCGACGAGCTGGAAAGCGATGCCGAGGTTCATGCCGAACGAGCGGCAGGCGGCCTGCTCGGCCTTGGGACGGCCGGCGATCACCGGCCCGACCTCGCAGGCGGCGGCGAACAGCTCGGCGGTCTTGGCGCGGATCACCGCGAGATATTCGTCCTCGGTGGTGGCGGTGTTGTTCGCCGCGGAGAGCTGCATCACCTCGCCTTCGGCGATGATCGCCGCGGCCGACGACAGAATCTCCAGCGCGCGGAGCGAGCCGACCTCGACCATCATCTTGAAGGCCTGGCCGAGCAGGAAATCGCCGACCAGCACGCTCGCCTCGTTGCCCCACAGCATGCGCGCCGCGAGCTTGCCGCGCCGCATGTCGCTCTGGTCGACCACGTCGTCGTGCAGCAAGGTCGCGGTGTGCATGAATTCGACGGCGGCGGCGAGCTTGACGTGGCCCTCGCCCGCGTAGCCGACGAGCTTCGCCATCGCGATGGCGAGGATCGGCCGCAGCCGCTTGCCGCCCGACGTGATCAGGTGCTTGGCGACCTCGGGGATCATCGTCACCTCGGACCCGGTGCGCGACAGGATTGCGGCATTGACGCGCTCCATGTCGGCGGTGACCAGCGCGATCAGCTTGTCGATCGACTTGTCGATCGGCGCCTGGCCATGGGATTCGAACGGGACGACGACGGCCAAAATTTTCACTCCAAGGGGTGCGGGACAAAGCAAGCATAGAAACGCTATGCTGAGCCGGCAAGGGCGTTTGGGCGCAGGCATCGCGTTCGACCACCGCTCCCCGGTCGGGCATGCGGGGGCGGATGCGAGAGTCGATCAGCGCATGTCCCGGCGAAAGCCTGCCCTGGACTTGATCCAGGGCGGACGCGGGTTGGCCGATCAGGACATGCGCCAACAAGGAATCGATCGAGCGACATGCCTCAGGTGGTTGAGTTGGCGGAGGAACGCGGCGCGCCGGCGACCGGCATGCGCCGGCGCATCGCCGTGCTGGTGCCCTGCTACAACGAGGAGGCCGCCGTCGCCCGCGTGGTCGAGGGTTTCCGTGCCGAGCTGCCGGACGCCATCGTCTATGTCTACGACAACAACTCGACCGATCGCACCGCCGAGGTGGCCCGCGCGGCCGGCGCGACGGTGCGGCGCGAGCACCGCCAGGGCAAGGGCAACGTGGTGCGGCGCATGTTCGCCGACGTCGAGGCGGACATCTACGTCCTGGTCGACGGCGACGCGACCTATGACGCGTCGAGTGCGCATGCGATGATCGCGCGCCTGGTCGAAGGCGGGCTCGACATGGTGGTGGCGGCGCGGCGCGGCGACGAACAGGCGTACCGGCCGGGCCACCGGTTCGGTAACCGGCTGTTGACCGGATTCGTCGCCCGCGTCTTCAGCTCGCCCTTCGCCGACATCCTGTCGGGCTATCGGGTCTTTTCCCGGCGCTTCGTCAAATCGTTTCCCGTCCTCTCCAGCGGCTTCGAGATCGAGACCGAGCTCACGATTCACGCACTCAACCTGGAGCTGCCGGTCGACGAGATCGAGACGCCGTATGTCGCCCGGCCCGTCGGCTCGGTCTCCAAGCTCAGCACCTGGCGCGATGGCCTGCGCATCCTCGCCAACATCGTCCGCCTCTATCGCGCCGAGCGGCCGTTGCCGTTCTTCGCCGCCATCGGCGCGGCGCTCGCCGCCATGTCGATCGTGCTCGCGATCCCGATCTTCATCACCTACGCGGAGCTCGGCATCGTGCCGCGCCTGCCGACTGCGGTCCTGTCGACCGGTCTCATGATCCTCGCCTCGCTTGCGGGCGCCTGCGGGCTCGTGCTCGATACGGTGACGCGCGGCCGCCGCGAGATGAAAATGCTCGCCTATCTTGCGCAGAAGGGGGAAGATGCGGGCGCATGTTCCGGCGAAAGCCTGCCCCGGACCTGATCCGGGGTGGGCACCGGTTCGCCGACAAGAACATGCGCCAAATGAAGCGCACCGGAGGCGCGGGCCATGAGGGAATCATGAGGGAAATCGTCCGCACCAACGACACGATCCTGGTCACGGCCATCGAGGCGCTGCTCAAGGGCGCCGGCATTCCCCATTTCATCGCCGACCAGAACATGAGCGTGCTCGAGGGCTCGGTCGGCATCCTGCCGCGCCGGGTGCTCGTCGCTGACGAATACCAGCGCGCCGCGCGCCTCCTCCTGCAGGACGCCGGTCTCGGCCATGAGCTGCGCCCTTGACCAAGCGTGGGCGCATGTTCTTGTCGGCGAACCGGCTTCCACCCCGGATCAGGTCCGGGGCAGGCTTTCGCCGGAACATGCGCCATGGCCGCTGAACCGCCCGAGCCGAGCTTCACCGACGATCTCGTGCTGGGCGGCCGGCTGCGCCTGCGCCAGCTCGCGCGCGGCCATCGCGTCGGCCATGACGCGATCCTGCTCGCCGCCGCAACCCCGGCCGTGGCGGGCGACATCGCAGTCGATCTCGGCGCCGGCGTCGGCGCTGCCGGTCTCGCGCTCGCGCAGCGCATTCCCGGCCTCGCGGTGCGGCTGGTCGAGCTCGATCCGCAGCTCGCCCAGCTCGCCGGCGGCAACGCGGCGCGCAACGGCCTTGCCGAGCGCGTCAGCGCGCATGCGCTCGACGTGAGGGCGCCGGCCGCCCAATTCGTCGCGGCCGGTCTCGGCCCCGCGACGGCGGATCGCGTGCTGATGAACCCACCGTTTCGCGTCGCCGGGCGCGCGCAGGCCTCGCCCGATGCGCGCCGCCGCATCGCCCATGTGGCGCCGCCGGGCGCGCTCGCGATCTGGCTCGGCACCGCGGCGCGCCTGCTGCGCGACAACGGCACGCTGACGATGATCTTCCGCGCCGACGGATTGGGCGAGCTTCTCGGCATCATCGAGCCCGCCTTCGGCGCCGTCACGGTCCTGCCGGTTCATTCCAAGCCCGCGGCGCCGGCGATCCGCGTGCTCGTGCGCGCCGTCAAGGGCAGCCGGACACCGCTCGCGCTGTTGCCAGGGCTCGTGCTCAACGGCGCCGATGGACGTCCGAGCGCAGAGGCCGAGGCGGTACTGCGGGAAGCCGCCGCGTTGCCGCTGGCCGAGATGTGACCGTCGATTTTATGTCGATTTAATGCGACCGATGAGTCGGCCTGCGCGACCAGCCACCTGTGGGCTCAAAAAACGTCCATTTCCCGCCTTCGGCTGCCGGTTCCGTCGGCAACAAAAGGCTCCGTTGCGCAAATTTTGCCCGTTCATCCGGCCTTGCGTTGGCGCGCCGCAATCGGACCATGAAAGTGGGAGCCTGCCGCGATCGACACCAAAAGCATTGCAAGCAAAAGAATTTTCACCGTCATCGTACGTGCTGTTCCTTCCAATCAATCTTCTCGGCGGACAGTATCCCAGCAAGATTTGTTCCAAGCAGGGCGCCAATACGGCACGCGAGGGACTGCGCCGCTTGAGCAATCGTTAACGTCGGCCTAAGCAGGATGCCATGAGCGAACCGACGGCGGATCAACTGCGGGGCTGGCTTGCGCGCGGGCGCGCGCTGGTACGGCCCGCGATCCCGAAGCGCTGGCGCGGCGTGCCGTTGGTGCCGGTGGTGCGGCTCACCGGCGTCATCGGATTTTCGACGCCGTTGCGGCCGGGCCTCACGCTCGCCGGACTCGCGCGCGCGCTCGATCGCGCCTTCACGCTGGGCAAGCCGAAGGCGGTCGCGCTCGCCATCAACTCGCCGGGCGGCTCCGCGGTGCAATCGCATCTCATCTATCGCCGCATCCGCGAGCTCGCACAGGAGAAGAGCGTCCCGGTCATCGCCTTCGTCGAGGACGTGGCGGCATCGGGCGGCTACATGATCGCCTGCGCGGCGGACGAGATCGTGTGCGACCCGTCCTCGATCGTCGGCTCGATCGGCGTGGTCGGCGCGAGCTTCGGCGTCGCCGAGGCGATGAAGAAGCTCGGCATCGAGCGGCGCGTCTACACCGCGGGCGAGAAGAAGGTGACGCTCGATCCCTTCCTTCCCGAGAAACCCGAGGACGTCGAGCACTTGAAAGTGATCCAGCGGGAAATTCACGAAACTTTTATCGCGCTGGTGAAGACGAGCCGCGGCGCGCGGCTGACGGGCCCCGAAAACACCGTGTTTTCCGGCGAGTACTGGGGTGCCAAGACGGCGCTCGGCTACGGCCTGATCGACCGGCTCGGCGATCTGCGCGCGGTGTTGCGCGAGCGCTTCGGCGAGGACGTGATGACGCCGTTGGTGAGCCCGGAGCGCGGCTGGTTCGGCCGCCGCACGCCGGGTGTCGGCGCGGCCGAGCTCGCTCGGTTTCCGAGCTTGGCGTTCGCGCCGAATCTCGTCGAGGACGTCATCTCGGCGATCGAGGCGCGCGTGCTGTGGGCGCGCTATGGTTTGTGAGCCGAGGTTGCGACAATGCCGATCTTCATTCCGCGGCTGCTCGCCTGGACGCTCGGGGCGCTCGGCGCCGCCGTGGTCGCGAGGGTCATGGTCGGGGAATGGCGCCGCGTGAACGATGAGCTGCACTCGCGCGAGCGCATGCGCACGGCGCCGGCGCGGGAAGCGATCCGCGTGCTGCGGCGCGACCCCCAAAGCGGGATCTACCGGCCCGAATAGCTTTTCAATGGCGCCCCGTCGGCTCGCCGGTGAACAGCGCGCCGAAGAACAGCGTGCCCAGCACGCCGCCGAGAATCCCGAACATCAACATTGCCGCGTCCCCGCCTGCTTTTGCGCTTTTGCAGCAATCGTAGCCCGCACTATTCAAGATGCGGTAAAGCGAGGTCGGCGGTTCGATCGCACAGTTAGCAGAGAGCTAATCTCGCGCGCAGCGGGTTCTTCGCCGGGCCGCCGGGCCGCCGGATGAACGGGAAATTCTCAGGCAAAGACGCCGTTCTTTTTCAGCTTTCCCAGCTCGTCGCGAAGGTCGGCTCGCAAGCCATTGATTGATTTATAAAGGATGCATCTGTGCCCCTTCACATCGAAGGGAAGACCAGCTGGGTTCCGGGCGAGGAAGATCGTCGGCTTGTTCAGAGCCCAGGCGTAACCGATTTCGAGGAATACATTGGGATTTGCGTCGTCCAACAGCGCGATCAATCCCTGGCACGATGTCAGTGATCGTCTTATTTCGTCCACGATGCTGCCGGTGAACGCGCTCTCGTCTATCCGTTCACAGCGCAGGTCGACCGCCGCGCAGGCTTCCTGAATGGCGATATCCCATACGTCGCTGTGGGTTTCGGCAAAAGGCATTGCGACGAAAAGCTTGGATTTGAGCTCGCTCCCTGCGCCAAAAGACGAAAGATTGTCGTGTACGTTGGCGGCCAAAGCTGCAGTCTTCGGGATGCGGCGTGGGTCAATCGAATTTTCGCTAGGTCGAATGAAGTCGGCGAGCAGCTTGGCGAGGCGTTGAGCCTTATCTTGATTGACTTCGACGATCTCGATCCTTTCGAGCTCTTTTGGATGCGCGCGGCGTTCGAGTGCGTCGACGAACCCGCCGACGAGCGACAGGAAGGCCTCTTTCTCGTCGAGGCCATAGCCGGTGCCATGCATCGGTGAACCGATGATCGAGCAGCCTCTCCCGCTCTCTGCGGCCAATTGGAGAGCCAAGGATGCGAATTCCCTGATCCTCGCATAGCGAAATTCGTTCAGAGGGCCTACGCCGACATAGAGGACTCTTTTCGCGGCGAGATGCTTGCCGCTAACCACGACATATTCATTGCGCTTGAGAACGTCACGAAAATCGATCTCCGCCGACACACGGGCGTCCACTCCGTGAAAGCCGTCGGCATGTTTCAGGATGAGAAGATCACAGGCGTGCTTCGATAAATCCGCGTGCACGACGCTGATGTTTACCATCTGCCCCACCATGCCGAATTCACGATCCAGATGGGATGCAGCGTAGCGCAGCGCGACCAGAACGGGAATAGTCTGCCAAAGGCTCCGGGGCGCGGCAGCTGCGGCCCCGAATTGGATGGGCGTGGCTCTCACCCCTCCTTGATGCCCTTCTCGCGTATGACCTTGCCCCAGCGCGCGAGCTCATCGCGCAGGAACTGGGCGAATTCCTCCGGCGTCGTGGGCGCCGGCACGGCGCCGACGTTCACCAGCTTTTGCCGCACGTCCTGATCGGCGAGGGCGGCCCGCATCGCCCGGTTGAGCCGGGCGATGATCGCCGGCGGGGTCTTCGCCGGGGCGAGCAGGCCGTACCAATTGTTCGTGACCGTATCCGCATAACCCTCTTCGGCGAGCGTCGGCACGTCCGGCAGCACCGGATTGCGCTGCTCGGCCGCGATGGCCAGCGCTTTGAGCTTCCCGGCCCGGATTTGCGGCATAAGCACCGGCGCGTCGGCGAACATCGCGATCACCTGGCCGCCGAGCAGATCGGTGATCGCCGGCGCGGCGCCGCGATAGGGGACGTGCACGAACTTGACACCGGCTGCCGCTTGCAAAAGCTCGAGCGCGAGATGCGGCGGACTGCCGACGCCGGTCGATGCAAACGCCAGCGTTCCGGGCTTGGCCTTGGCCATGGCGGCGAGGTCTCTTGCCGATTTCAGCCCCAGCTCGGGCCGCACCGCCAGCACCTCGCTGACGTTGACAACGCGCGAGATCGGGGCGAAATCGCGCAGCGTGTCGTAAGGGGTATCGGCGCGCAGGTTGGGCGTGATCGTCACGGCGCCCGACGTGGTGAGGAAGAGCGTGTAGCCGTCGGGCGCGGATTTCGCGACGAAGTCCGCGCCGATCGCGCCGTTGGCGCCGGCCTTGTTCTCGATGATCACGGGCTGGCCGAGAAAGTCCTTGAGCTTGTCGGCGAGCAGGCGGCCGACGAAATCGGTCGGCCCGCCGGCCGGGAAGGCGATCACCACCTTGATCGGGCGCGTCGGATAATCTTGCGCCTGCGCGCTCGCACCAGCGAGGAGCGCGACGGCGGCAGCTGTCAACAGGCGGCGGATGAGCATGCGGTTTCTCCCTCTTTCTGGCGAACATCGAATGACGAGCAGCGAATGGAATGGGAGTGATTTGCTACTCGCTATTCGCCACTCCCTATTCGCCTCTTCAATTTCCGGCTCTCACTCCGGTCTGCGCCACCACCTTGCGCCAGCGCGCGGTCTCGCTGGTGATCAGCGCCGTCAAATCCTGGGGCGTGCCGCCGATCGTCGATACGCCGGCTTCGGCGAGCTGCCGCCGCACGTCCGGATCCCTGACGACGGCGTTGAAGGCGACGTTGAGCCTCGCCACGATCGCCGGCGGGGTATTGGGGGGCGCCAGCAGGCCCGACCAGTTGTCGGCGACCACGTCGGGATAGCCGAGCTCCGCAAAGGTCGGAACGTTCGGCAACACGTCGGACCGGTTCTGCGCCGCCACCGCCAGGATTTTGGCCTTGCCGTCCTTGATCTGCGCCATCAGCACCGGCACTTCGGCGCTCATCGCGTTGACCTGCCCGCCGAGGAAATCGGCGATCGCGGTGCCGGCGCCGCGATAGGGCACCGCCTGCAGCTTGATCTTCGCCGAGAGCTGCAGCATCTCGATGGTGAGATGCGAAATCGCGCCGACGCCGGTGATCGCGACCGTGATCGAGCCGGGCTTTTCGCGCGCGCGCGCGATCATGTCCTGCGCGGTCGCAAGCCCGAGGGTGGGGTTGATCGCGAATACCACCGTGTTGCGCGCGACCGGCAGGATCGGCGCAAAACCCTTGATCGGATCGTAGGGCAGGTCGGAGCGCATGCTCGGGTTGATCGCGAGCGCGCCGGCGGTGGAGAAGAACAGCGTATAGCCGTCGGGCTCCGCCTTCGACACGTAGTCGGCGCCGATCGCGCCGTTGGCGCCCGGCTTGTTCTCCACCACGATGCTCTGGCCGAGCAGGGCTCTGGCCTTATCGGCGATAAGCCGGCAGACGTAGTCGGTGGTGCCGCCCGCCGCGAAGGCGACGATCATGCGGATCGGCCGCGCCGGATAGGTCTGCGCGCTCGCGCCGGCGGCAAGGAGCGCAGCCGCGAGCGTCGCAACGATCGACGCGATGATTGGTGCAAGTCGGTGCTGACGGCGCAAGGCGTTTCCCCGGATCGTTGCTCAGTCCTAGGGCCTTCATCGCAATTCCCGCAAGGGGGCGCGGGTGCCCCGCGTCATCGCGTCCGAGCGCCGAGGCTGCGCGCCAAGCCCGCGCCAAGGCCGCGCCAAGCCCGCGCCTTGACCCTTCGGGGGGTGCCGACTACGTTCCGCGCCCACTTGCCCCGAAAACCGGCCCGACGCACGGCTCATGTCCAACGCCGATCTACCCGCTCACATGCGCCCCGAACATTCGTTTCAGGGCCTCATCCTGGCGCTGCAGCGCTTCTGGGCGGACCAGGGCTGCGTGATCCTGCAGCCCTACGACATGGAGGTCGGCGCCGGCACGTTCCATCCCGCGACCACGCTGCGCGCGCTCGGGCCGAAACCGTGGAGCGCGGCCTACGTGCAGCCGTCGCGCCGGCCGAAGGACGGCCGCTACGGCGAGAATCCCAACCGGTTGCAGCACTACTATCAGTTCCAGGTGATCCTCAAGCCGTCGCCGCCCGACATCCAGGATCTCTATCTCGACTCCCTCGGCGCGATCGGCATCGACCGCGCGCTGCATGACATCCGCTTTGTCGAGGACGACTGGGAGAGCCCGACGCTCGGCGCCTGGGGGCTCGGCTGGGAATGCTGGTGCGACGGCATGGAGGTGTCGCAGTTCACCTACTTCCAGCAGGTCGCGGGCTTCGAATGCGCCCCGGTGTCGGGCGAGCTGACCTACGGGCTCGAGCGCCTCGCCATGTACGTGCAGGGCGTCGACCGGGTGTTCGACCTCAACTTCAACGGCCGCGACGGCGAGCGCAAGGTGACCTACGGCGACATCTTCCTGCAGGCCGAGCAGGAATACTCGCGGCACAATTTCGAGTTCGCCGACACCGCGATGCTGTTCGAGCAGTTCAAGATGGCCGAGGCCGCGTGCCGCAAATACATCGCCGACGGCTGGGCGCAGGGCGGCAAGGTGCACCTGATGGCGCTGCCCGCCTACGACCAGTGCATCAAGGCGAGCCACGTGTTCAACCTGCTCGACGCGCGCGGCGTGATCTCGGTGACCGAACGGCAGAGCTATATCCTGCGCGTGCGCGAGCTGGCGAAAGCGTGCGGCGATGCGTGGCTCAAGACGCAAGGAGGCGGAGCATGAGCATGAACGAGATGCCGCAGATCGGCGGGCGCGCGCCGCTGCCGATCGAGGTGGAAGCGGGCAAGTCCTACTGGTGGTGCGCCTGCGGCCGCTCGCAGAGCCAGCCGTTCTGCGACGGCTCGCACAAGGGCACGGGCTTTTCGCCCGTCGAATACAAGCCGACCGAGAGCACCGAGGCCTACTTCTGCGCCTGCAAGCGCAGCGGAAAAAAGCCGCTGTGCGATGGGAGCCATAAGGGAATTTAGTTCGGGGCCTCGCAACGCGCACGGCCTGTTCCCCTCCCCCCTGTGGGGAGGGGTTAGGGGTGGGGGTCGCGGTTGGAGCATGAGATGGTTCGCGATCACAAATCATCTGACGAGCCGCGCATCTGGGCGCGTCGTGATCGCTCTGTGGTATCACCGAACGAGGTCTTTTCGCGCGCCATGCGCAAGGCGCCGACGGAGGCGGAGAAGAAACTTTGGTGGCATTTGCGGCATCGACTGACAACGCCTGAGACGCACTTTCGGCGTCAGGTCCGCCTTGGCCGCTATATCGTCGATTTCGCAAGCCACAAAGCAAATCTCGTGATCGAAATCGATGGCGGGCAACATGCTGAGCAGGTTGCCGCGGACGCCGAAAGAACCAAGTTTCTTGAAGCAGAAGGATATCGCGTGATCCGCTTTTGGAATAACGACGTGTTGACCAATATCGACGGCGTGCTTGAGGCGATTCAGCATGCTCTCACGACCACCCCCACCCCCGACCCCTCCCCACAGGGGGGAGGGGAGCGCCGGCGCAGTGCCTAGAAACAATCATGCCTGACCTCCTGCTCGAGCTGTTCTCCGAAGAAATTCCCGCGCGCATGCAGGCGCGGGCGGCGGAGGATTTGAAGGCGATCGTCACCGGCAAGCTGGTCGACGCCGGGCTGGTCTATGAGGGCGCCATGGCGTTTGCGACGCCGCGTCGGCTCGCGCTCACCATCCGGGGATTGCCGGTCCGCCAGCCCGACCTGCGCGAAGAGAAGAAAGGCCCGCGCGTCGGCTCGCCTGAGAAGGCGATCGAAGGGTTCCTCAAGAGCGCGGGGCTTTCCTCGATCACGGAAGCGACCATCCAGAAGGACCCGAAGAAGGGCGATTTCTATCTCGCGCTGATCGAAAGGCCCGGGCGGCCGGCGATCGACGTGCTATCCGAGATGCTGCCGGTGGTCATCCGCACGTTTCCCTGGCCGAAATCGATGCGCTGGGGTAGCGGCAAGCTCACCTGGGTGCGGCCGCTGCATTCGATCGTCGCGACCTTCGGGCCGGAGACCGAGGAACCCGACGTGGTGCCGTTCCAGGTCGAGGGCATCGCGGCCGGCCGCGTCACGCACGGGCATCGCTTCCTCGCGCCCGACGCCATCGAGGTGAAGCGTTTCGACGACTATGTGGCGAAGCTCGCCAAGGCCAAGGTCGTGCTCGATCCCGCGCGGCGCAAGGCGCAGATCCTGGCCGATGCGAAAAACCTCGCGTTCGCGCAGGGGTTCGAGCTGGTCGAGGACCCTGCGCTGCTCGACGAGGTCGCCGGCCTCGTCGAGTGGCCGGTCGTGCTGATGGGCTCCTTCGAGCGCGAATTCCTGTCGATTCCGCCCGAAGTCATCCGCACCACCATCCGCGTCAACCAGAAATGCTTCGTGCTGCGCGATCCGCAGACCGCGGCGCTGGTCGACAAGTTCATCCTGGTCGCCAACATCGAGGCGCCCGACGGCGGCAAGGCGATCGTCGCCGGCAACGAGCGGGTCATCCGCGCGCGCCTCGCCGACGCGAAGTTCTTCTACGAGACCGACCTCGAGACCCGGCTCGAGGATCGCCTGCACAAGTTCGCGCACATCGTGTTTCACGACAAGCTCGGCACGCAGGCGGAGCGCATCGCGCGCATCGAGCGGCTCGCGGTCGAGCTGGCGCCCGTCGTCGGCGCCGATGCCGCCAAGGTCAAGCGCGCCGCAAGGCTCTGCAAGGCCGACCTGCTCACCGACGTGGTCGGCGAATTCCCCGAGCTGCAAGGGCTGATGGGTCGGTACTACGCCGAGGCGCAAGGCGAGGACGAGGCCGTCGCGCATGCGTGCGAGGATCACTACAAGCCGAAGGGCCCGGACGATCTCGTGCCGGCCGATCCGGTGTCGGTCGCGGTCGCGCTCGCCGACAAGCTCGATATGCTGGTCGGCTTCTGGGCGATCGACGAGAAGCCGACCGGCAGCAAGGACCCTTATGCGCTGCGCCGGGCGGCGCTCGGCGTGATCCGCATCCTGTTGGATAACGCCATTCGCCTGCCGCTGCTGCGCACGATCAAGCAGGCGATCGTGGTGGCGGGCTCCCGCCACGGCTTGATCAACAGCGAAACCGTGCCGGCCGATCTCCTCGTCTTCTTCGCCGACCGTCTCAAGGTCCAGCTGCGCGAGCAGGGCGCGCGGCACGACCTGGTCGACGCCGTGTTCGCGCTCCAAGAGGCGCGGAGCGCCGAAGGCGCGACAGGGACGAAAAATGGCCAGGACGATCTGGTTCTGATCGTGCGCCGCGTCGAGGCGCTGGGCAAATTCCTCGATACCGAGGACGGCAAGAATCTACTTGCCGGTTACAAGCGCGCGGCCAACATCCTGCGCATCGAGGAAAAGCGCGACGGCGCGACTTTCGACAGCTCGCCCGATCCGGAGCTTTATCAACAAGTGGAAGAGCGCGAGCTCGGTCGGGCGATCGAGCTCAACAAGGCCTTGGCGTCTGATGCAGTTGCGATGGAGGACTTCACTACCGCCATGCGGGCGATGGCAAAGCTGCGCCCGCACGTCGACGCCTTCTTCGACAAGGTGACGGTCAACACCGACGACAAGTCGGTACGGGCCAACCGGCTGCGGCTGCTCAATCAGATTCGCGCCGCGACGCTCGCGGTTGCCGATTTCTCCAAGATCGAGGGATAAGTGTTCGCCTAGGCCGCGGTCGCGACGGTGTCCGGCCCCGGGGCGTCGACGATAACCCTTTCATCGCATTGAAGTTCCGTCATCGGCGCGTAACCGCATCCGCTCCCGCATTGACGTCACAGCAGGGTTGCACCGTGCCCGCCGGGCGTGCTTTGTGCGGTGCGTCGACGTTCCATCGGTATGGATATGGCCAAGACCACTCAGCGCTCGCGATCCCGCAAGGCCGCGCGGCGCGTGCTCCGTCCCGCGAGCCGCAGATCCGCAGTGCGCGGCAAGTCCGCCCGCCCGGCCGCCGCCGCCAAGCCTGCGCGCGCCGCCGCTGCACCTTCGTCACGCAAGGGCAAGTGGGTCTACGTCTTCGGCGACGGCAAGGCCGAGGGCAAGGCGGAGATGAAGAACCTGCTCGGCGGCAAGGGCGCGAACCTCGCCGAGATGGCCAATCTCGGCCTGCCGGTGCCGCCCGGTTTCACCATCACGACCGAGGTCTGCACCTTTTTCTACGCCAACCGCAAATCCTACCCGAAGGAGCTCAAAGTCCAGGTCGAGGCCGCGCTCGCCCGCGTCGGCAAGCAGACCGGAAAGGGTTTTGGCGACGCCAAGAACCCGCTGCTCGTGTCGGTGCGCTCGGGCGCGCGCGCCTCGATGCCCGGCATGATGGATACGGTGCTCAATCTCGGCCTCAATGACACGACCGTCGAGGCGGTGGCGCAGCAGTCCGGCGATCGCCGTTTCGCCTATGACAGCTACCGCCGCTTCATCACCATGTATTCCGACGTCGTGCTCGGCATCGAGCATCACGTGTTCGAGGAAATCCTCGACGAGCACAAGGACCGCAACGGCTACATGCTCGACACCGACCTCGAGGCGGACGACTGGGCCGAGCTGGTCGCGCGCTACAAGGCGCGCGTCGAGGAGGAGCTGGGGTCACCGTTTCCGCAGGATCCGCACGAGCAGCTGTGGGGCGCGATCGGCGCCGTCTTCGGCAGCTGGATGAACCAGCGCGCCATCACGTATCGCCGCCTGAACAATATCCCGGAAAGCTGGGGCACCGCCGTCAACGTCCAGGCCATGGTGTTCGGCAATCTCGGCGAGACCTCGGCGACCGGCGTCGCCTTCACGCGCAATCCCTCGACCGGCGAGCGGCGCCTGTACGGCGAATTCCTCATCAACGCGCAGGGCGAGGATGTGGTGGCCGGCATCCGCACGCCGCAGGAGATCACCGAGAAGGCGCGCCAGGCGACCGGCTCCGACAAGCCGTCGATGGAAAAGACGATGCCGCGGGCCTTCGCGGAGCTCACCCGCATCTACGGGCTCCTGGAAAAGCACTACCGCGACATGCAGGATCTCGAATTCACGGTCGAGCAGGGCAAGCTGTGGATGCTGCAGACGCGCTCCGGCAAGCGCACCGCGAAGGCGGCGCTGCGCATCGCCGTCGAGCTCGCGAACGAGCAGTTGATCAGCAAAGATGAAGCGGTGACGCGCGTCGATCCGGCCTCGCTCGACCAGCTGCTGCACCCGACCATCGATCCCAAGGCCGAGCGGCAGGTGATCGCGACCGGTCTGCCGGCCTCGCCCGGCGCCGCCTCGGGCGAGATCGTGTTCTCGTCCGACGAGGCGGAGCTGCTCAAGACGCAAGGGCGCAAGGTGATCCTGGTGCGCATCGAGACGAGCCCCGAGGACATTCACGGCATGCACGCGTCGCAAGGCATCCTCACCACACGCGGCGGCATGACCTCGCATGCCGCGGTGGTCGCGCGCGGCATGGGCAAGCCCTGTGTCTCCGGCGCCGGCGCGATCCGCGTCGACTACGCCGCGAGCACGCTGCAGGCGGGCGGCGTCACGCTCAAGAAGGGTGATCTGATCACCATCGACGGCTCGACCGGGCAGGTGCTGCGCGGCAAGGTGGCGATGCAGGAGCCGGAGATGTCCGGCGATTTCGCCACGCTGATGAGCTGGGCCGACCGTGCGCGCAAGCTCCGCGTGCGCGCCAACGCCGACACGCCGAACGACGCCCGCGTCGCGCTCAAGTTCGGCGCCGAGGGCATCGGACTGTGCCGCACCGAGCACATGTTCTTCGACGAGGACCGCATCCGCGCGGTCCGCGAGATGATCCTGTCCGACGACGAGAAGAGCCGGCGCGCGGCGCTGGCAAAGCTGCTGCCGATGCAGCGCCAGGATTTTTCCGAGCTGTTCGAGATCATGCAGGGTCTGCCGGTGACCATCCGCCTGCTCGATCCGCCGCTGCACGAGTTCCTGCCGCACACGCCGGAGGAGATCGAGGAAGTCGCCAAGGCGATGGGCGCCGATCCGAAGCGGCTCGCTGACCGCGCGCGTGAGCTCGCCGAGTTCAACCCGATGCTCGGCTTCCGCGGCTGCCGGCTCGCGATCGCGTATCCGGAGATCGCCGAGATGCAAGCACGCGCCATCTTCGAGGCGGCGGTCGACGCCGGCAGGCGCACCGGCAAGCCGGTCGTGCCGGAAGTGATGGTGCCGCTGATCGCGACCCGCGCTGAATTCGACCTCGTCAAGGCGCGCATCGACGCGATGGCGGAGGCGGTCGCCAAGGAGACGAAGACCAAGGTCGACTACCAGGTCGGCACGATGATCGAGTTGCCGCGCGCGGCGCTCATGGCCGGCGAGATCGCCGCGACCGCCGAGTTCTTCTCCTATGGCACCAATGATCTCACCCAGACCACCTTCGGCATCAGCCGCGACGACGCCGCGAGCTTTCTCGGCACCTACACCGCGAAGGGCATTCTCGCCGTCGATCCGTTCGTCTCGATCGATCGCGAGGGCGTCGGCGAATTGATCACGATCGCGAGCGAGCGCGGCCGCAAGGTGCGCAAGAACCTCAAGCTCGGCATCTGCGGCGAGCACGGCGGCGATCCGGCCTCGGTCGCGTTCTGCCACGAGATCGGGCTCGACTACGTCTCGTGCTCGCCGTTCCGCGTACCGATCGCGCGTCTCGCCGCCGCCCAGGCAGCGCTCGGCAAGGAGCTGTCGAGCACGGCATAGCCTTACCCTCCCCTCCAGGGGATTGGTTGCCTCGTCGGGCTCGCCGCCTTCCTGATCGGGAACTGGCTCGCCGTCAATCTACGCGGCTTGTGACCCGGATTAACGGCTGGTCAAGGTTAATCCGGCAGAAAGATTGACCGTCCCTCAAAGGCAACACTCGAATTTTACTCATTTGGCTCGATGCTCCCGGCTCGATGATGAGGTTCGCGTTGCGTTCGTAACGCACATGTTCCGGTTAGGGGGACGAGCCGAATAGAACATGTGCGGGGTCAAGTTGCGTGGGCGTGGACATGCGTATGGTGCGTCGTGTTGCCAAGAGTATCGCGCTTGCCGTCGTCGGCCTGGGATTGCTGCCGACGCAGCTCGAGTTCCACCATCTCGGCGCGCTGATCGCGCCGGCGGCGGAGGCCGCCGATTTCCTTCCAGACCGCTTCATGGTGTCGCCATTCGGCACCATTCACGCAACGTTGTTCACATTCCCGCGCCTGGCCGGAGCCGACACGAGCGATGTTCGCCTGGCGCGCCTTGATCCCGCTGATCGCGACGTGACCGGCGCGATCGGGTCGCGCGCGCTCATCGACACGCGCGACGAGGACCACCGGTTCTTCCCGCAGGTCAATCGCATCGACAAGGGCGACCGCCTGGTGCCGGCCGAACGGCCGGTGCCGCAGATCGCACCCGCTCCGCCGCAGGATGCGCAAGATGCGCCCGTGCAAGTTCCGGTGACGATCGTCACCAAACCCACCGCGGCGTCGGCCCCGCCCGCTCCAGCCGTGACGCAGCCTCGCGCCGAGCCTCCTGCCGCCGCAGCCGCCGCGCCGGCGGCGCCGCCTGCGGCCGCCGCAACGCAGTCGCCACCAACGCAAGTCGCCGCGTTCGCCGACGAGGGCGTCCATGCGGCGCTCGACGACGAGGACAAGCCCGCGATCAAGTCCGCCCAGATCTATTTCGGCATCCAGCCGATGGGCGGGATGCTCGACACGATGCAACCGTGGTCGCGCGACGATCCGATCGTGGTCGACACGCCGAGCGACGTGCCGGCGCCGAGCGATACGGCGACCGCGACACCGGCCGCACCGGCGGAGGTCGACAAGAACGAGACCATCGCCAGCAAGGGCGAGGTCACGGGCGCGGAGCAGCATCCGAAGAGCCCGGCCGAGCGTCTCGATTTTACGCCCAAGACGCGCGCTAAGGCGGAAAAATGCCTCGCCAACGCGATCTATTTCGAGGCGCGCGGCGAGCCGGTGCGCGGGCAGATCGCGGTCGCGCAAGTGGTGATGAACCGCGTCTTCTCCGGCTACTATCCGCACGACGTGTGCGGCGTCGTCTACCAGGACGCCAATCGCCATCTCGCGTGCCAGTTCACCTTCGCGTGCGACGGCATCCCTGATACCGTCAACGAGCCGGACGCCTGGAAGCGCGCGACCGAGATCGCGCGCGACACGCTCGACGGCAAGCTGTGGCTGCCCGACGTCGGCAAGGCGACGCACTACCATGCCTACTGGGTGCACCCGTGGTGGGTGCATGAGATGCGCAAGCTCGACCGCATCGGCGTGCACACCTTCTACCGCCCGCGCAATTGGGGCGACGGCGCCGAAGCGCCCGTGTGGGGCGACGCCGCCGCGACGAAGGAAGCGGAGAAGAAGCTGTAAGCTCTGTCATTGCGAGCGAAAGCGAAGCAATCTCGCTTCACTTGCGCATGCACGTGCGGGGCGAGATTGCTTGGTCGCCTTCGGCTCCCCGCAATGACAAAGAGTCTCAAATCTCGATATCCAGCCCGACATCAAGATTGGGCGACGAATGCGTAATCGCGCCTGACGAAAGATAATCCACGCCCGATTCCGCGATCGCCGCGGCGCTCGCATGCGTGATGCCGCCCGAGGCTTCCGTGGTCATCCGCCCCGCCACCATCGCGACCGCCTGCTGCATCATCGCGGGGCTCATGTTGTCGAGCAGCACCGCGTCGGCGATGCCGACCGCGAGCACGGTCTCGAGCTGATCGAGCGTGTCAACCTCGATCTCGATCTTGACCAGGTGGCCGGCCGCCGCCTTGGCGCGCTCGAGCACGGCGCGGATGCCGCCCGCGACCGCGATGTGGTTGTCCTTGATCAGGATCGCGTCGTCGAGGCCGAAGCGATGATTGAAGCCGCCGCCGCAGCGCACCGCGTATTTCTGCAGCGCGCGCAAGCCGGGCGTGGTCTTGCGCGTGCAGCAGATGCGCGCCTTGGTATGCGCGACCAAGCGGACGAATTCGGCGGCCGCCGTCGCGATGCCGGAAAGATGGCCGACGAAGTTGAGCGCGGTGCGCTCCGCCGCAAGCAGCGCGCGCGCATCGCCCGCAATCGTCATCAGCGTGGTCTTCGCCGCGACTGCGGCGCCGTCGCGCACGTGGGCGGCGATCTCGACCGCGGGATCGAGCTTGCGAAAGACCGCGGCGGCGACTGGCAGCCCCGCGATCGTGCCCGCCTGGCGCGCCGCCATCACGGCGCGGCCGCGCGTGCCCTCCGGGATGGTCGCGGTCGAGGTGACATCGCCGGCGCGGCCGAGATCCTCGGCGAGCGCGCGCGCGACCGCCTCGTCGATCGCGAGCGGGGAGAGGAAGGCGTCGGGACAAAAGAGCGACATGGGCAGCTTGCTCGGTCTGTTCCCTCTCCCCGGAGGGGAGAGGGTTGGGGTGAGGGGCTCTCGGACTATCGGTAGTGCGAGCGCCCCTCACCCGGCTCGCTTCGCTCGCCACCCTCTCCCCTGCGGGGAGAGGGAAACACTGTCAACTCTTGAGATGGATCATGCGCTCGACGGCGCGGCGGGCGCGTGTCGCGATCAGCGGGTCTACCACGACCTCCTCCTGCATATGCACCAGGCTGTCGAGGATTTTCGGCAGCGTGATGCGCTTCATGTGCGGGCAGAGATTGCACGGGCGCACGAACTGCACGTCGGGCAGCTCGGCCTGCACGTTGTCCGCCATGGAGCACTCCGTCACCATGACGACGCGGCGCGGGCGCCGAGCCCGCACCCAGTCGATCATGTGCGCGGTCGAGCCGGTGAAGTCCGCTTCGGCGAGCACGTCAGGCGGGCATTCGGGATGCGCGATGATCTGGATCGCGGGATCGCTCTCGCGGATGGTGCGCAGCTCATCCGCCGTGAAGCGCTCGTGCACCTCGCAATGGCCCTTCCAGGCGATGATCTTCACGTTGGTCTGCGACGCAACATAGCGCGCGAGGTACTCGTCGGGCAGGAAGATCACCCTGTCGCTGCCGAGGCTCTCGACCACCTGCAGCGCGTTCGACGAGGTGCAGCAGATGTCGCTTTCGGCCTTCACCTCGGCCGAGGTGTTCACGTAGGTGACGACCGGAACGCCGGGGAAGCGCTCGCGCAGGAGGCGCACGTCGTCGCCCGTGATCGATTGGGCGAGCGAGCAGCCGGCACGACGGTCGGGGATCAGCACCGTCTTGTCCGGATTGAGGATTTTTGCGGTCTCGGCCATGAAATGCACGCCGCACTGCACGATCACGGCGGCTTTCGTCTTCGCGGCCTCGCGCGCGAGTTGCAGCGAGTCGCCGACGAAATCGGCGACGCAGTTGTAGATCTCCGGCGTCTGGTAGTTGTGCGCCAGGATGACGGCGCCACGCTGCGCCTTGATCTCGTTGATCGCCTTCACGTAGGGCGCGAAGAACGGCCATTCGACCGCGGGGACCACGGCCTTGATGCGATCGTAGAGGTGCGCGGTCGCGCGCGCGACCTCCTCGTTCCAGTCGAGCGCGGGCATCGGTATCGATGGAAAGCGGCGCGCCGCGGCGGTGCCTGCGGCGGGCAGCGCGTTGTCTGATCCGGGTCCGAAGGCGGCGAGGATGGGCATGACCAGCTCCCTGCTTTCGCGGTCCACGTTGCCGACTGGGCGTAAACCGCTGTTGATTCAATGCTTTCTATTATGCTCAATATGAGCATAATAGGGCAACAAGATATCCGGCCACTTGGCCGGACCGCTCCAATTAGCTTATCCTCAGTTCGAGCAAAAGACAAGTAACACCTCTGTCGCGAAACCGCCAGACCGCGAAAGCGACGCAGCCATGCATGAGCCGGGTAAATCCATCGAATGAGGAAGATTCGTTTGGGGCGGATTGGCGGGAGCCGTATCTATTGTCGCTGCGGCCGTGATTTGAGGCGCGCCAACCCTCCGGGTTTCCATTGGGGTTTCCATGACGACCGTGCAATCCTCCCTCCGCGTCTCCACGTGGCGCACGCCGGCCGTGATCGTCGTCTGCGGCTGCGTGATCGCGATGCTGAGCTTCGGGCCGCGATCCGCCGCCGGCCAGTTCCTCAACCCGATGTCGTTTGCCTACGGATGGGGACGCGAGGTCTTCTCCTGGGCGCTGGCGATCCAGAACCTGCTGTGGGGCGCATTCCAGCCGTTCGCGGGCGGGATCGCCGACCGCTACGGCGCCGTGCGGGTCCTGTGGGTCGGAGCGATCGCCTATGCGGCGGGCCTCATCCTGATGGCGCATGCCTCGACCATCGGCCTGCTCGATGCGAGCGCCGGCGTGCTCATCGGGTTTGCGCTGTCGAGCTGCTCGTTCACCATCGTGATCGGCGCCTTCGGCAAGCTCCTGCCGGACACCTGGCGCTCGCTCGCCTTCGGCCTCGGCACCGCGGCCGGATCGTTCGGCCAGTTCCTCTTTTCGCCGTTCGCCCGCCTGCTGATCGACACGACCGGCTGGCAGAATACGCTCGTTGCCTTCGGCGGCATGATGCTGCTCATCCTGCCGCTCGCGCTGGCGCTTGCGACCCCGCGGGCCGAGGCCGGCGCCGTCGCGCCACGCGCGCAGCAGTCGGTGCGGCAAGCGCTGTCGGAAGCCTTCCGCCATCGCAGCTACGTGCTGCTCGTGCTCGGCTTCTTCACCTGCGGCTTCCAGCTCGCCTTCATCACGGTGCACCTGCCGGCCTATCTGGTCGACCGCGGCCTCTCCGCCCAGGTCGGCGCCTGGACCATCGGCTTGATCGGCCTGTTCAACATCGTCGGCTCGATGCTGTCCGGCTGGCTCGGCAACCGCATGCCCAAGCGCTACATCCTCTCGGTCATTTATTTCGCCCGTGCGCTGGCGGTCATCGCCTTCATCATGCTGCCGGCGAGCCCGGCCTCGGCGCTCGTGTTCGGCGCGGTCACGGGCTTCCTCTGGCTCTCCACCGTCCCGCCCACGTCGGGACTGGTCGCGCTGATGTTCGGGACGCGCTGGCTCGCCATGCTGTTCGGCTTTGCGTTCTTCAGCCACCAGGTCGGCGGCTTTCTCGGCGTGCTGCTCGGCGGTTACGCCTTCGAGCACACGCATTCCTACAATCCGGTGTGGTGGCTCTCGGTGCTGTTCGGCGTGCTCTCGGCCGTGATCAATCTGCCGATCGTCGAGAAGCCGGTGGCGCGGCCCGCGGTCGCGCCCGCGTGATAGACTTGAGGCTCCCGATCGGAGCCTAAGCTTGACGGACCAGCCGGAAATCTCGGTCATCCTCGCGACCTACAACCGGGCGGCTCTGTTGCCGCGCGCAATTGCGAGCGTGCTCGCGCAAGAAGGCGCGCGCTTCGAGCTGATCGTGATCGACGACGCCTCGACCGACGGCACGCGGGAATATCTCGCAACGCTCGCCCATCCGCGTATCCGCGTCGTCCTCGCCGAGCGCAATCTCGGACCGAGCGGGGCGCGCAATCTCGGGCTCGAGGCGGCGCGGGCCGACATGGTTGCTTTCCTCGATTCCGACGATGCCTATCGGCCCGGCCGGCTGGCGGTGCCGCTCGCCGCCTTGGCGGCCGATCACGAGCTCGTCTGCGTGCTCTCGTCCGCCGTCAAGTTCGACCGCGAGGTACCGCGCGAAGCGCGCGTTCCCGCCGTGCGCCTTGCGCCGCCCGCGTTTGAATGGGCCCTGCTCGCCGATCTCATCCCGGTCGAGGCGAGCAGCATGACCGTCCGCCGTGCCCCCGCGCGCGCGGTCGGCGGCTTTTGCGACCAGCTGCGGCTCACCGAGGACCGCGAATTCCTCGTCCGTCTTGCGCGCACGGGCGCCGGCCGCCTCGTGCCGGATCTCTTGTGGGAGAAGTCCTGGAGCGACGACAGCCTGTCGAACGACTGGGCGGCGGCGGGCAGCGGGCTCATTGCCTACGTCGAGCAGCGCGGCGAATATCGCACGCGCTTCCGCAAGCTCGGCAGCTATCTCGCCACCAAGGTGCTGGTCGGCCATCTGCGCAACCGCGCGCCGCTCGCCTTCATGCGCGATCTCGCCCGGCTCGCCGCCGCGGGCCTGGTCGACATCAACGTCCCCCGCCTCGTCCGCGATCACCGCGAGGTCAGCCGCTATCGGCGGGCGATGTCGCGCGAGGCCGCGCTCGCGACGCTCACCGGGCCGCCGGAGAATTGGCAATAGGCGCCGTCGATGCCGCCCGCCGGATAGAGTCGCCGGATAAAGTCGCTTTATCGACTGCCCGGCGCTCGGCTAAGCTTCGCGCAAAACGTCCTGCGGTCCTCGATGGCCGCCACATTCGGGAGGTGCGCCGTGGAGCTTCACCGTCGCCGATTGCTCCGTCTCGCCGCGGGCGCGGCGGTATTGCGCGTTCTGCCGGCGCGCGCGCAATCCTATCCGTCGCGGCCGGTGCACGTGATCGTCGGATTCCCGGCCGGCAATTCTCCCGACATGATCACGCGGCTCATCAGCCAGTTTCTGTCGGAGCGGCTCGGACAGCAGTTCGTCGTCGAGAACCGTCCCGGCGCCGGCAGCACCATCGCGACGGAAGCGGCGCTCAACGCCGCGCCGGACGGCTACACGCTGCTCGGAATCGTCATGTCGAACACCATCAATGCATCGCTCTACGCCAACCTCAAATACGATTTCGGCCGCGACTGCACGCCGGTCGCGAGCATCGCCGACGCCCCCTACGTCATGCTGGTCAATCAAGCGTTCCCGGCAAAGACAGTCCCTGAGTTCATCGACTACGCGAGGGCCCACCCGGGAAAGATCATGATGGCGTCGGGCGGCACCGGTACCTCGACCCATGTCATCGGCGAGATGTTCAAGATGATGGCCAAGGTCGACTTGGTGCACGTGCCTTATCGCACCAACTTCATGCCCGACCTGATCAGCGGGCAGGTGCAGGTTTCGTTCGCGCCGATCACGCAGTCGGTCGAGTTTGTCCGGGCCGGCAAGCTGCGCGCGCTTGCGGTGACGACGCCGAGCCGGCTTTCCTCACTGCCCGACGTGCCGACCGTCGGCGAGTTCCTGCCGGGCTTTACGACGACCGGCTGGTATGGCCTTGGCGCGCCGAAGAATACGCCGCCCGAAATCGTCGATCGGCTCAACCGGACGATCAACGGGGCGCTCGCCGATCCCAGGTTCAAGGAGCAGCTTGCCGGTCTCGGCGT
>Ga0209006_10001010_pt1 | contig 25984 bp, 26 predicted proteins | sample JacPin_JW_Ref_O2_FD_188567 | JGI IMG/M metagenome (GOLD analysis project Ga0209006, IMG submission 188567) | Forest soil microbial communities from Algoma, Ontario, Canada - Jack Pine, Ontario site 1_JW_Ref_O2 (SPAdes) (version 2) | ecosystem: Environmental > Terrestrial > Soil > Boreal...
GGCCATGGAATCGCGGCGCAGGTTGAACTTATACCGGGTGCTGACCTTCATGATGATTTCTACCGGCGTTTGTTGTTTGTCTTTGGCGGAAACGATCTCAATCTTGGATACATTGCCGATGTCGACGCCGCTCAGTCGCACGGGTGCGCCCTGGCGCAAGCCGCTGGCGTTGTCGAAATAAGATTTGAGCGTAATGCGACGGGTGAACACGCCGCCGGTTCCTGACATCAGAAACAAGAGGAGTCCCAGCGTCAAACTGGCGAAGATCACAGTGAGTCCTACGCGCAACTGCGACCATTTGAGCTGTTTTTGACTGGGCAAGACAATTTCCTCAGGGCGCTGGAACGCTTCACCAAACGCCTCGCAGCATCATAACAAACCCGCGCCAGTTTCTAGGCGACGACATTGTCCGGCAAGGTCGCGGTCAACAAAAGGGCGCAGAGATAGGCCGCAGCGCCACAAGCCAACGTTATGGTAAGCCCGAACTGGATGGCGATGACCATGGCCAGGACTGAGCCCATTACGCTGGCGGCGGCATTCATTGCCCAAGCCCATTCCACCAGATTTTCAGACGATTGTGGGGCGCTGTCACGGCCGCGATTCACGCCTGCCAATGCACGCAATCCGGTGGGAAATGGCATTCCCATCACAAAACCCAGAGGGATGAGAATCACCGCGCTCACTGCAAGGCGATATGCAAATGCCAATCCCACTAGAGACGTCAAGCGGCTGGGCAGAAAGAATACGTCGGCGAGCAGGGTGACGATGACCAGCACCAGAGGCATCCACGCCAGTTTGGTGTGCGGGAGCCACGTGCGCGAGAACAGGCTGCCAGCGCCGCTGGACAGCATCATGAGAAAAATGACGACGGTGAGCGCGTAGGTGGGATGACCTAGAAACAGAACGAAGCGCTGGATGAAAGCGATTTCCACCAGGATGTAACCGAGGCCGACGGCGATGAAATAGAGTGGCGCCAGAGATCGCTCGCGCGCGTGACTCCTTTTAAGCACCAGCGGCAGAATCAGAAACAAAAGCACCGCGGCCACCGAGATTACGAGCACAAGAAAAAGAACCAGGACGCCCAGATTCACTTTCCAGTCAATGCCATCGCGGAGGCCTTGTTCGCCAAGAACCTGGCCGGCTTTCAGGGTGAAGAAGAAAAATGGCGCGTTATCGGTGACGGGAGCGACGTTGTAGGGATATCCGGCGGCGAAGGCGTAGGGATCGTTGCGCGCAATCAGAGCGGAAAAAGGATTGTTGCCGGGCTGTGATGGCAAATATAGGGCATCGAGTTCGTTATAGCGGTCGAGATGCGCCAGCACGGTAGATTCTTCCTGTGGGGTGAAGGCAGTCTTCTTGGCTAAGACGACAACCGGAATGCCGTCTTCGTCAAGCGCGCCTTGCGACGCCACAATAAAATTCCGCGCGGGATCGGCGACGCCCAGCCGATGCAAAGCCTCCATGGCCACCGAGACGACGCGCAAAGCCTCCCGCGGATGGCGGAATTCCCAGCGCGTGATTGCGATCATGCCATCCGGCTTGAGATGGTCGAAGTATTCGCGGAAGGCCTCGACCGTGTAGAGATTGTTTTCGCTCAGGGCGAACGCACCGGCCGCCGTCGAGGCCCAGGTGTCGACCAAGGTCATCTGCACGACATCAAAATGCTGCGGCGTGGAGCGGAGGAATGAGCGACCGTCGGTGACGTGGATGTGAACGTCGGGGCGATCGTAGAGATGAAGAGCGTAGTCAGCGTAGCGGCCACGCATGATCGTGTTGGCGATGATGGGATTGATCTCGATGCCGGTGACGCTGGGGCTGCCATTGGCCGCGGCGCGGAGCACGTCGACTCCGCCGCCCGGTCCGATGATGGCGAATTCGCCGTGCGGCCGCAGAACATTGGCCAGCGCCGGCGGAGCGGACATGAGATTGTGCTCCCACACGCTGCCGCGCCACTGCGACAGATCGGCGTTCATGATGTAAGTGGAAGCGTCGGCGTCGATGACGATGGCCTTGGCCGGACCCTGACGGTCTACTTCCACGCGCGAGAGCGCATTCCAGCGGGCAAACTCCACCCAGGCGGGATCGCGGAACATACCCTTGGCGTAGACGACGTCGATGAGACGCCCGGAATAATTTGCGGCGATCAGGATTGAAATTGCCAGGGCAATCAGGCCGGCGTTTCTTTGCGCTGTTTTCGATTCTGCCCAGATGATCGCGGCCACCGCCAGCGCAACGCCAGCGACCAGAATCGTGTTCGGACCTCCGAGCCAATTCAATAGCGGGACTACGGCCAGGCAAGCTAGCGAGCCTCCGCAGAGATCGGCGCCATACATGTGCGGAATGCGATGAGTTTCGCGCGCAAAGACAACCGAGAACAGCAGGCCGGTAAAGAAAAAGGGCACAGCCGCCGCCAAGTAGAGCACGGTGAGCCGCAGGAAGTTTCCGCTGGAAACTTCGAGCGCGACTCGCGTATGGAGAACAATTTCCAAGACGAACAGCACGACGATGGAATTGGCGACGCAGAGGCGGCTGGCGAGCGGCCGCGTGGCGATGGGATTGAGTCTGGCCTTGAGCAAATGGGCAAACACTCCGCCTGCGCCAAGGCCGAGGAGGGCGATTGAGATCGCAAGAAATGCAAAATGATAAAAAAGAACGACTGAGAACAGACGGGTGAGAGAGAGTTCCAAAAGCAGCGCGGCGAAACTGGTCAGCGCCAACCCTGAAAGCAGGGTTCGCTCTGGAATCTGTGTGGAAGTCGAAATCTCAACAGGTGCTTCGGCAACGGCAGACATGGGAATGAGCCGACAGGATAGCAGACGCGGCGGGGAGGAATTCATTCAACGCGGAGATCGCAGAGTTCGCCGAGAAAAACCGTTCAACACCTTAGACCGCTAGAACAGCATGTCTCCGCGATAGAGCAGTTTGCCGTCTGCGAGTCGAGCCTCTGCGGTTAGACGATGAGGCTTCGGGGGACGCACGCCATCGATGTGCAAAACTTCATGGCCATGCGCCACCAGCCAGTCTGAAACCAGCATGCGATGACAGTGGAAGTAGACGCGCTCCGCGCACATGTACGTGGTGCGTGAGCTTTCCGCCAGGCGAAGGAGTTGGGCCATCGCGTCTTCGAATTCCTGCGTGAGCATGTAGTCGGCATAATTGCGAAAGCTGGCATTCCGCATGGCAATGTTTGGAGAATCTTGCATGATCTTTTTGCGATAGCCGCCCAGAGACTTCATCCACACATACTTGATTCCCGCCGCAGGGAGGCTTGCTTCCAGTGACTCGCGATTGAATTGCGGGAGACGCTTTGAGGCGGGAAAGGCACGAATGTCGACGAGCGTCTGAATGTCGTGAGCCTTTAACGTCTCGATCAGTTCATCGCCGGTGCGCGTGGAGTGTCCGATGGTGTAGAGGGTAGCCACGTCTAATGTAGCGGGGAAAACCGTGTTCTCATCATCACGAATGCTTAATCCGAGATGGTATATTCCAAGTAAGGTCGCGAAATCGTTACGATTTTGTCGTTGGGGCTCTCGTTCTGCTGATCGTCAGAGGGAGAAAACTCAACGTCGACTTTTATGTACGGACAATGTTTGTAAACGTAGCGCCGCTGCGAACGAGTGGAAAGTCCACCTTCTTCTACAAGAACTCGGAAGAGGTCTTTTCGCGCCATGCCAGGTTTTATGGTCGAGATCGAGCGCATGACCTGATCGACCCACTGAGTGTGTTCGCGGTCGGATGAGGTGACATTCCGAGCATCGGAGTCAGCCTGTTGAGCAACCGCGCTAATGACCATCATCGCGAGAAGCAACGTCGTCCACTTTAGCTTTCCCACGTAAATCCTCCAATCCGTTCCCAAGACGTTCATTGGCCGAGCGTTTTGAGTATGCTCCCGAGCGCCTCATCCTGTTCGCGGAACACGGTCCGAAGATCCAGTATGACGCGCCCTTCTTCGATGCGCGCAATTACGGGCGGGCGGGCTGCGCGCAATCGTTCCGTCAGTGCATCCGCGGTTATACCGTCGCAACTCAGCGCCAGAAGGCGCGTGGGCAGAACAGATGATGGCGCGGCGCCGCCGCCGATTACTGATTCTCCATCCATCAGTTCGGCTTGCAACCGTGGGCTGCGGACGACGGCGGCGAGAGCTTCAGCTCGTTTGCCGATGTCTTCCTTTTGCAGGCGCATCATGCGCAGGGCGGGGATGGAATCGTGATCGCGCTTTACGTAGGCGAGCAACGTCGCTTCCAGTGCGGCGTAAGTCAGTTTGTCCGCGCGGAGGGCGCGAAACAACGAATTGGAGCGCATGCGGGAAATGAGGTCAGGATTGCCACTGATCAATCCGGCTTGCGGGCCACCGAGAAGTTTGTCGCCGCTGTAGGTGACAACGCCGATGCCAGAGCGCAAGCTGTCGAATACGCTGTCTTCGCCGCCGATGCCGATCGAGTTCAAATCCAGCAATGCGCCGCTGCCCAAGTCTTCCATCTGCGGCAGGCTATGTTTGCGAGCAAGCTCTGCCAACTCGGAAGTTGAGGCGCGTTCGGTGAATCCCGTGATTTCAAAGTTCGAGCGATGAACGCGAAGCAGCAGGCGCGTGCGCTCGTTGATCGCATTTTCGTAGTCGGCAATGCGCGTGCGGTTGGTCGACCCCACTTCGCGCAGAATCGCTCCCGACTTCCCCATTACATCGGGAATGCGAAACGATCCGCCGATTTCAACCAGTTCTCCACGGGAAACGATCACTTCGCCGCCTTCGGCCAGAGTATTCAGCGCAAGCAAGACCGCGGCGGCATTGTTGTTGACCACTACGGTCGCTAAGCTTGAGTGCGCGCCGTCGGTTTGATTTGCCGGTAACTTATTTTCCGGCAATCGATCGGTAAACAAGCTTTGAAATAAGCGGTCAACGTGCATGTCCCGCTTGCCGCGCTGGCCGTCAGTCAAATCAAATTCCAGATTCGAATAACTTGCGGCCGTATGGCGAATGTGCTCGATTGCCGCTTCCGATAGGGGAGCCCGGCCGAGATTGGTGTGCAGAATCACACCGGTAGCGTTGATCACTGGTTGCAGCGAATAGCCCAGCATCCGCCGGAGTTCGGCGTCTACAGCATCCGCAACGCTCGATAGCGCCAAATCCAGCGCGGATTTAGCGAGCAACCCCTCGGCGATTCCCTGCCGCATTTTGTTGAGCACTGTGCGCGAGGCATCAGTTACCGCGGCGAAGCCATGCGAAGTGACCAACGGGGCCAGCGCATCGGAACGCGTCAACTCATCGACCGAAGGGAGCTTGCGGAATGACTCGGATTTCGACGTGATCTTTTTTGTTGCCTGGTTCGATGCCTGAGGCCTCACCCGCAGATTATCCCATGAAAGCATCGACGCGCTGTTCGGAGCCAATGTGCTCCGACGCCCTCAAAGCGTGTGCAAGTAGGCCAGCAGCTCTTGGAGTTCCTGCTCATTGAGGCGCTGACTGTAGGCGGGCATGTCCTTTCGGCCGTTGCGAATGATGTCGGTGACGCGCTCGTCATTGGCGGGAAGTCCGCTCAACGACAAGTATTGGTGTTTGAACATTCCGCTCAGGCTTGGGCCTTTCTTGCCGCGAGTGGAATAGGGTTCGTGGCAGCGGCCGCAGAGAGAATCGTAAATCTTACGGCCGGCAGCCTGCTCAGCGTTGAGACCTAGCTCGGCATCCGACTTGCGGCGCTGAATGTCGCACGCAGAAAGCAGCAGGATCGCGAACAAAGAGGCCAAGACCAGTAATCGTCCGGGCTGCAGTTTGCGGACGACAGAGGATATGAGTGGGTTCTGACACGTCCATCGCATAGAGGGAGTCGTCGCTGCCAAGCTGTGGAGCACGCGTCTACAATTGCAATCATAGAGCATCATGCTGACATCGCAGACGCTTCACGAAGGCGTCCTTCATCATTCTGCATCATTTAGAATCGAGCACAATGAGAGCTGTTTTTCAGTGGAACCTGGGCACGCGTACGCTCGAACTGGGCAAGCGGACGCTGATCATGGGAATTGTGAATGTCACACCGGATTCTTTTTCTGACGGCGGATTGTACTTTGATCGCGAAAAGGCCGTCGAGCACGCGGAACGGTTGCTCGAAGAAGGCGCCGATATTATCGACATTGGCGGAGAATCGACCCGCCCCGGCGCTCGCGTGGCCGTGGTGAACACCAACAATGCAAAGAATGAACAGCCGAAAGATGCGCTCGCGGCTTCCGGCAAAGTCGCTGTCACGGCGGAAGAGGAACTCTCCCGTGTTGTTCCTGTCGTAGCGGAGCTGAAAAAGAAACATCCGACAGCTTTCATCTCGGTCGATACATATAAAGCCAGCGTGGCGCGAGCTGCTGTTGTCGCTGGAGCGGAAATCATCAACGATGTGAGCGCGTTTCGCTGGGATCCACTGATGCGCAAGACCGCCGCAGAGTTGAAATGCGGCGTCGTGCTTATGCACATGCGTGGACGACCGGAGGAATGGCGGAATCTTCCTCCCGCAGGCGACATTGTTTTGCAGGTTAAGCGCGAACTGAAGGAATGGGCGGAATCCGCTGTGCTTGGCGGAGTGCGCCGCGAGCGAATTATGCTTGACCCTGGTTTTGGTTTTGGCAAGAGCTTCGATGAGAACTATCCGCTGCTGACTCGGTTCAGCGATCTGCAAGCTACTGGTTTTCCTCTGCTGGCGGGGACATCCCGAAAATCGTTCATCGGACGAACGTTGGCCAGAGATGGAAAAGATGCCGGACCTGCGGATCGCCTTTTCGGAACCATCGCTACGCAAACTGCGCTCATTCTGAAGGGCGCACAAATTCTGAGAACTCACGACGTCAGAGCAGCGGTGGATGCGGCTCGTGTGGCCGACGCGATTTTGCAGGCCCGGTAGAGTGCTGCGCAGAGAATCCAACATCAGCGGGCAGGATTCGCCCAAATCCCTTACGTTGTTTACAATAGGAAGTTGCCCATGGACCTAGCCGCTATCCAGTCTGCGCTGCGCGAACGTAACATCGACGCCTGGCTTTTTTACGATCATCACCATCGCGATCCCATCGCTTACCGGGTACTGGGTTTGCCCGCGAGCCTGATGGTGACACGGCGGTGGTTTTACCTGATTCCGGCGCAGGGCGAACCCGTCAAGCTGGTGCACAAAATCGAAGCGGGACATCTCGACTCGCTGCCGGGGAGCAAGCACCTTTATTCCGGGTGGCAGGAGTTGTTTGAGAAACTCAAAACGATTCTGTCCGAGTATCGCGATATCGCGATGCAGTATTCGCCGAATAACATCGTTTTCACAATCTCCCTGGTGGATGGCGGAACGATCGAACTGTTGCGGGGATTGGGAAAGAACGTGGTGAGTTCAGCCGATCTGCTGGCGCAATTCGAAGCGACGTGGACGGATGAGCAGATCAAATCGCACTTTGCGGCTCGCGACAGCGTGGACAGCATTGTGGCTGCTGCTTTCAAAGAGATTGGCCGGCGAGTGCGTAATGGCGGCACGACGGAGCATGAAATCCAGCAATGGTTCATGGAGGCGTTTGGCCGGGAAAATCTTTTGACCGACGATCCGCCAATTGTGGCCGCCGGTCCCAACGCGGGCAACCCGCACTATGAACCGCGCGCCGACCATCCAGTTCCGATTCGCGAGGGAGATCTGGTACTGCTCGACGTGTGGGGCAAGAAGAATATTCCGAACGCGGTGTACTACGACATCACATGGATGGGCTTTGTCGGCGCGACGCCGCCGGCGCGCATGCGAGAAGTTTTTGAGATTGTGCGCGACGCGCGCGATGCCGGAGTGAGCACCGTGGTTGACGCTGTGAACGCGGGGCGCCATATTGCCGGATTCGAAGTAGACCGCGCTACGCGCGGACATATTCAGAAGGCGGGATACGGGGATTATTTCATCCATCGCACGGGACATTCGATTGGCACGGACATTCATGCCAACGGCGCCAACATGGACGACCTGGAAATTCACGATGAGCGGCAGATTCTCCCGAATTCCTGCTTCTCGGTTGAGCCGGGAATTTATCTGCCGGAGTTTGGCGTGCGCAGCGAGGTCAATGTACTGGTGCGGCCCAAATCGGCGGAAGTGACGGGAAAAATTCAGCGAGAGATTGTGGCTATCTAAATGGCGAATTCCACGGCAGAAAAAGCGCGGGCGGCGGCGAACGAACAAATCAACATGATGGCAGTGATTGCGCCGGCGGTGGGATGGCTTATTCCCGGCGCGGGGCACATGATTCAGAAACGCTGGATTCGCGGCGCGCTTCTGTTGATTTCGATTTCCACACTGTTCATGCTAGGTTTGCTGATGCAGGGCCGCATCTACAAGGCGAACGGCGGAGACATTCTCGACATTCTGGGTTTTGTGGGCGATGTGGGCGCGGGCGGTCTTTACATCGTGACCATGGCCAAAGACTGGGGACAGGGCGCGATCGCTTTCGCGACGGCGGACTACGGAACGAAATTTATGATTGTCGCGGGTTTGCTGAATTTTATCGCGGTGGCGGATGCGTATCACATCGCGATTGGGAAGAAACAATGAAAGTGCAGCTATCAGCTATCAGCCGTCAGCCGTCAGCTAAAAACTCTTCTTTCGGCGGTTGGCTATGACCGTTACGCTCAATCACTTTAGCGCCGCTTTTGTGTTTGCTTTGTTTGCGTCTATCGTGTTCGGCATTACTCACCGCGATACCGCGCGAGACATGATCCGCTACGGTTTGTATTGTTTCGCAATGTTTTTGGGCGGGACGATTGTGGCGGGATGGGCGATGTGGGTGTTGAGAAGATAGCTTTTTTTCTGTCAGCTTTTAGCTTGAACCGCTAGCGGCAATCGACTCCTTGATTACTAACCTTTTGATTTTGTATGGTAGCTAAGACTAAGAGTTATCAGCTAAGAGCTTCTTCATCCCTCCCACACGAACGCATCAAATATCCGCTTCGAATCAAAATTCAGCCTGCGGTAGAGAGCCACGGCGCGTACATTTGCCTCAGTCACCGTCAACGAGAGTGCCGAGAAATTTCTCTTCGTCAGGTTCGCGACCGTGGAAGCCAGCAGGGACTCGCCGATGCCGCGCGAGCGAAACTCCGGCAGAATGCAGACCTGGGTCACGTGGCCAACATCGTTGCGGACGCGCGAGCAGAGAATCACCCCTATTAACGTTTTCGCGCTCCGGTCGATAGCGACAAAGGACGATTCGATGTCGAACAGGCCGCATCCGGGGAAACGGACGATGTTGTTGAGAAAGCGCAACGAACCGCTCAGCGTGTGATATTGGTCGTTGATTTGGGCATCGACGTGGCCACGATAGGCGGCGGTGATCACGGCGGCCGCGGGCTGGTAATCGGCCTCAGTCCAACGGCGGATCTCCACTTCGGGATGCGTTGCCGCCGGGCGTTTTCCACCAGCCGCAAGCTCTGTTTTGTCCAGGGCAAGGACCATGAATAGCCTCCGATGACGCTGAAATCCCGTTTCCAGAAACGGACGGGAGACGGCGCCGGAGTCATGAGCCAGCAATTGTGCTTCAACGCGATGGATGCCGGGAGACTGCTGCAGGGTTTCGATGACGTGAGTCAGCAGGCGCAATTCCACGGGACGCGAATCGGGAAGGCGGCTGCCGTTCGCGACAAAGAGATCGCCGATCACTCCCTTGCTGCCTTCATAGACGAAAAACGAATAGCCGAAGATTTTCCCGCGGTCAATGGCGGCATAGCCGGGAAGGATTTTCGAATCGACGTAGCGCAGAATCATCTCCGCCGAGCCGCTGTAGTCCCAGGAGAGCAGGCGCGACCATACTTGCGTTTCCTCTTCCAGAAGAGGACGCAAATCCGCAGAGGAAAAATGCCTGAGGTCGAGAATCTCCAAGGGGCTCCTGCGATGGCCGTGAAACGTGGCACAGCGGCAAGAATCCGAGTTTAGTGGGTTCCTGCGGCAGAGGCAAACCTGATGAACACCAGCCAGCAACATTCAGGACCAAAGGAGCGATTGCCCGCTGGCACGAAGAATCGAAAAATACTTTTTCAGCATGACGCGATATCGAAATCCGGCAACTAATCATCTAGATCGACTTAAAAGGAGGACTGAAATGTACAACCTGGTGAAGACAATCCTGAAAACTGCGGTTTACATCATGGATCAGGCCGATCGTGCGGCTGACGACCTGCGGGATCGGGCGGAAAAGGTAGCCGACAAGGCCTCCGATCTTGCCGATCAGGGCCGCGACTACATTGTGGGCGAAGATCACACCATGCGGAACGTATTGATGTTTGCTGCTGGCGTAGGTGTGGGCGTGGGCGCGGGAATGCTTTTGGCGCCGTCGTCGGGAGAGGATCTGCGTAATTCCATGCGCGATAAGGTGGAAGATATTGGGGATAGAGTGAGGGGGCGGTTCACCCCAGCTACCCGTGCGCGAGCTACAGGCACGGAAGGCGGAATTTAGCGTTCACTGGCGGCTACGACGCGGGGGCGGAGTGTTGGTTAATGGCGGAGACCCAATAGTAGTCAACGTGCTGAGCCGCAAAGTGGCCGAGGAATGACACGCGCCTGCCGGCCGTATATTTTGCAACGCCGGTTTGCCATGTATCAGGAGCGATGAGCAGATGCTCGCCCGAAGGTATCGCTCCCGCTTCATAGCGGGGGATTGACTGGTTGCGGTAAAAAGTCAATCCATACTCCATCTCTCGCGGCACACCATAAACCGCCAGCGGGAGCGGACGCGTCTCCATGCCCGAAACTTCCTGGGCCAAGGGCCGGGCAGAGAGCGTCTGATTGAGAGCGACTGAACCGATCTTCAGCACTGCAGCCATCGACAACAGCACAGGTATCAACGTTACGAAACGTAACATGCGCAGGCCGGCGCGGCTGGCTAGAGTGAGCGCTATGCCTACTGCGAGCACGAATGCACCGCCGATAGCGATTAGCGTTGGTCTTCCGGCAGGCAAGCGATGCTGCGTTACCAGATAAGCAAGCATCAATGCCGGGACAAAAGGCGCGGAAGCGAGGAGAGCGTGGAGAACGATCAACCACTTGGAAACGGGAACCGGTTTTGATTCTTCACCTTCTCGAAACTGACGTTCCCGAAGATAGTCCGCCAGAAGTAACGCTCCAGCGGGGACTGCGGGAAGAATGTAGCCGGGCAACTTTGATTGCGAGATCGAGAAAAACAATATTGGAACCAGCAGCCAGCAGAAGGCAAAGACTCTGAAATCAGCGGCAGTTTCAGTTGCTGGCTTTCGGGATCTCAGACAGCTTTTGACCGCGGGCACGCAAGCCGCAATTGCGAAAACTGTCCAGGGAACAAGGGCTAGCGCCGTGACGGGAAAGTAATACCAGAACGGCTCGCGGTGATGGTAGAGATCGCTGGAGAAACGGGCGAGATTGTGTTGCAAGATGAATTGCTGGAAGAAGGTTGGATTGCGAAGTTGAACGGCGACGTACCAGGGCAGGGCGATGGCGCAAAACAACAAAATCCCTGGGAGCCAAATAGTTTTTAGTAGCTGGCGAAATTCGCGGCGCAAGACGGCATGGGCGGTCAGAATCAGGGCCGCAAGGAGCGGTGCGATTGGGCCTTTCGCGAGCATTCCCAGAGCCAGCGAAGAATAAAACAGCGAAAGCCAAATCTTCTTTCCACCACCGTTCCAAAGCCACCACGCGAACATCGCGAAGGCAAAGGTCGCGGCCAGCGCCATGTCCATCGAAGCCGCGCGGGCGTAAGCGATCACTCCCGCGCTGGATGCTGCAATCAGTGCGACGTCGAGCGCGACTCCGGGATACAGTCGCCGAAAGAAAAGGTAGATGGCGACGATCATCGCCGTCGCGTCGAGCGCGGACGGAAGACGGGCAGCCCAGTCGGTTACTCCGAATACCGAATAGGCGAGCATCGCCTGCCAATAGTAGAGTGGCGGCTTTTCCAGCCAAGGCTTATTGTTTAGCACCGGAGTGATCCAGTCGCGGCGGGCCAGCATTTCGCGAGCTACCTGCGCATAGCGCGGTTCATCGGCGCCGATGAGTCCAAACTGCGCGAGACCGTAGAAGAAAAGAAAAGCGCAGAACCCGGCAATCAATAAGATGTCGGCGCGGGTGCGTGTGGTCATAGGCGCGAGTCTGGATGACTTGCAGCTAAGGCAATTGCTGATTGTGGATTGATAAGCTCCGGCTTGAGTGGCTCTTCAATCAGCAATCAAAAATCAACGATTCTATTCATTGTATGAAAGGTCCGCGGCGAATTTGCGCGAGCACGTGGCGAACCGTCTCGGGCAACGGGCCGTCGACCGAACAACCACTGGCACACTGGTGTCCACCGCCGCCGAAAGTTTCGGCCACGCGGGCGACGTCAAGCTTGCCCTTGCTTCGCAGGCTCACGCGAAAACGTCCATCGGGCAACTCGCGGAAGAAAATCGCCACCTGCACGTCTCCAATGGAAAGAACATAGTTCACCAGCCCTTCGCAATCTTCTTCGCGGGCCGCGCAGAGTTCCATTTGCTGCTGTGTCACCCAGACCCAGCCGACAGAATTTTCGATGTGAAGATTACGCAGAGCCTCGCCCAGCAGGCGGATTTTGGCCTGGGAATGCGCGAAATAAATTCCTTGCGCGCAGTGGGCAGGATCGGCTCCAGCCAGAACCAGTTCGCGCGCCAGAGAGAAAGTATGTTCGTTCGTACCCTGAAACATGAACGATCCAGTATCGGTCATCAGCGCCGTGTAGAGGCACGTCGCGATCTCGGGAGAAAGTTTCACGCCGGCTTCCCGGCTCAGGCGAAAAACCATTTCCGCCGTGGCAACAGCATGGGGATCGATCCAGTTGACGTGGGCAAACGGACGGCCACTGATGTGGTGGTCAATGCTGATTAAGAAGCGGTCTTCCAGACCTTGCAGCCGGGTACGGTGAATACTGTCGCACTCGAGAATGATCGCGGCCTCATAGTTGCCGTACACGACATTGGCTTGGACCACCTGATCGGCAAAAGGCAGTGAGCGGTAGACACGAGGGACACCGTCATGCAGCACGACATCGGCATGCTTGCCCATCGCGCGCAAGACCTGGCAGCAGGCGAGCGCTGAGCCGATTGCGTCGCCGTCGGGACGAGCGTGCGAGGTCAGGACGAAGCGGCTTCGCTGCTCGATTTGCTGGAGAACGTCCCGCAACATACTCCCTACGCCTTTCGTCGGCCTGCGTCGCTGTGGGCTTTGTTTCTTTTTTTTGCCCGCTCCAACAATTGCTCCACCCGCGCTTTTTCCCGCTCGGCCCGATCAAGGCGAAAATATAGCTCGGGGGCGCGGCGAAGGCGCAAGCGCTCGACCAGTTCGTGACGGATGTAGGCCTTGGCAGCTTCCAGACCTTCGAGGCTACGGTCGGCTTCTTCGTCATTGCCGTCGGCATCGACCAGGACTTGCGCGGACCGGCCGTCATCTGCGATGTGGACAGCAGTCACTCGCACCAGGCCGATACGCGGATCCGCAAGTTCACCTTCGACTAAAGTTTCCAGCTCTTCGCGCAGAGCTTCACCCATTCGTCCGCGATGGTACTTGACTGCACGCTTTTCCACACGAACCTCGGAGTAAAACTGATGAGAATATCAGAAAATGGGACTCTTGTGGCAGTTTCCAGTCACGAGGTGTTGGGTGGATTTTATGTTGAGGATTTTTTAGGAGCCTTTTGCCGTACTTGCCTTAGAAGCAATCGGCGATCCTCTTGCAGCCATTTCGTTTGCTCTCGCTCGTTCTTTAGCGCCTCCATCGTGAAGAACACTGCAAAAGCAGCGCACACTAACAGCCCGCCTCCGAGGAACCGCGATCCCGTTTCCATGAAAGTCATCCTGACATAAGCGGGGTTTTCGTCTCCATCCTCTTCAGCACTGAGAGGCCCATACGGGAAAATGATCTTAAGCGCGAGAAGCATCAACGCCACCATTGCCAAGACGCAAAAGGTTTTCCGAACGCGGTCTCTAGTGCTAGCCTGCCACACCATAACTGACCGACTATACGCGACCGTCGCGTCAAGCGGCTAGGCCGCATTATTGTCGCCCGGCCACGGCTCACCTGCCTTCATTCTTTCCCTGAATAGCCGGATCGCTGCCTTTACCTCGCGCTCCCTAACTTGAATTCGCAGCAAAAGCCGCTCTGCCGCTGCCGTAGCATCTTTCCACGTGGTAAAATTTTTGTATTCGTCGTATACAAAATTATTGTTGACTTCTTTGTCTGTATGTTTCATGATCACTCCTGAAATGACGGATAAGACCACAACCAATGCAGCGCCCAATTTCCGAGCCTTGACGGATCAAATCACTGGCGAAATTAAACGCCTGATGAGGCAGCGCCAAGAGATAGATAAGAAACTTCTCTCCCTCAAGCAGAGCCTCAGAGGGATAGAAAACTACCTTGATGCGGAACACGACCATTTGAGATTCGATCCAATCCCGCTTGATGCCAAGTGGGATGGACTGCGAGAACTTGGATTGACCGACGCCGTTCGGAAGGTAGTCCAGAACTCGATTGAGAGCGTAAACGCAAAACAGATACGTGCTCAACTGGAAGCACTTGATTACCGAAAACTGGCAAAGCTCAATCCCCTTGCTCCAATTCACGCCATTCTGACCCGGCTTGAGAAAAATGGCGAGGTTCGCCGCACGGTCGGCACAGATGGAAAACCCGCTTATGAGTGGGAGCAGATTGTCGATCTCGTAGAACAATACGAGCGGGAGCAACGGGACACTGCCCTTCCCGGATCGCCGGGTGTGACCCTGCCGAACCAAGAAGACGAGAAAGAGAGAAAGCGGCTTCGGCGTTAACTGCGAAAGCCCCGCAGCAACGGGGCTTTCAGGAAGGATGAAACCAGCATGGTTATCCGAATAAAAATCACATTCGCTGTCGGTCAAACCGTAGAGATTACGGTTGAACCTCCACCCTAAACCAAAACTGCTGACGTAATACGCCCCGTCTCCGGCTGGAACCGTAGGCGGGGCTAATCCAAAGCGCGGAGTGACCCACGCCCCAGACCTCAATTCATGGTCGCAGGTTTCTCCGCTGAATTCAAGAGGAGAAACGCCATGACTTGTACTCGTTGTAACTGCGCCGTTGTTAGCCGATTCGGAACCTACGGCAAACGCCGTGTCCAGCGGTTCCGTTGCGCGTCCTGCAAAAAAACCTTTGCAGAGCCTCAACCCAAGTTCGGCAACCACTACATCGAACCCGCGAAAGCCGCGAAGATTCTGGAGATGATGATGGAGGGCTGTTCGATCCGCAGCATCTCCCGGCTCATGGACATCGACAAGGGAACCGTTCTCGCTTGCCTCAAGACTGCCGGAGAACGATGCAGCCGAGTATGGGACGCTTACATGCGGAATATCTCCACTCGGCTTGTCCAGGCTGACAGATGTGGAGCTATGTCGGATGCCACCAGCGCAGACTCCGGCCCGACGCTCCCGCCGAATGGGGCGACCAATGGCTCTGGTACGGCATCGACAGCGAAACCAAAATGATTCTCAGTTTCCACGTTGGCCGACGCGACGGAGCCAGCGCCGACGCTTTTATCCGTGACCTTAGCCAGCGCGTGACCGGGAGATTCCAATTGACGACGGATTCTCTGCGCTGGTACTCGCCCGTTGTCGATGAGCACCTTGGGGCGCAAGTCGATTACGCCATGCTTTTGAAGCTCTACGGGAGCCGCGATATTACTGGCCCTGAATGGTACGGGAACACGAACAAGGTTATCGGAACGGTCCCAAAAGTCATGAACGGCAGACCCGATGCGCGGTACATATCGACCTCGCACATAGAGCGGGCAAATCTCACCGTCCGTCAACAAGTGAAACGGTTCGCGAGAATGACTCTGGCCTACAGCAAGACTTTGGAGAATTTCAAACATGCGGTTGCGCTCTATATGTGCTGGTATAACTTCGTGCGCGTAAACTCAGCCGTTCGCATGTCGCCCTGCATGGCGCACGGCCTTACTAATAAAATTTGGAGCCTTGAGGAATTGCTTGGGGCGGCGTAATATTGCCGCCCTCAGGCGAGGTACGTGTCAATGACGACTCAAAAACTGCCCGTGATTGAGTGTCCAGATTGCCAAGAACAAACTGTTCTCCCGCATGGAAACCTTCGAGGTATATCTGAATTTCAGTGGTACTGGCCCATGGACGAACCGACTCTAAAGTTCGCGTGCCCTCGTTGCGGGCGACTGTCCGTGCATCGTAAAGATGCTGTCCTTCGGGAGATTCTCGATAAATCGGACCTAACGTTACCCCCCAGTGTTCTTTGGAGAGTCGAGTTTGCATGCGACCAAGAAAACTCCGGCCCTCCAATCGTAGTGCATACCAAAACCGACGTAGATGGGTCGTCGCGCGAAGCAGAGGCTTTGGCACGGCGCGCCAAGCCAGCCGCCGTAGTTGGTAGCGAACTCCCGTTGGCGAGTGCAGCCAAACTACTCTCGATTCAGTTGGTCTCGTTTGAGTAGCGGACTTAACGGAGCCGGGGCGACTCATCGCTCACACCCCCCCCCAACATGGAATCCACCCAACGCCCAGTCACGACCAAACCCTGTCGAGCTTCGCTTGACTGGACAGCCGAGGGCGGCTGTCCCCACATAAACACTTCATCCTTTACATATATTCGACAAACGAGTCCGCGATGTCTGCGCCGTGGTTGTTGGCGATGCGCGTGGCCTGGTGCTCGACTTTTTTCATCAATCCATCGAGATAATCGCGCGAGTCCGAGATGCTGACTACGCCGATTGTCGCCGAATTCCAGATGTTGCTGGCGTCGAGTTCGGCGACGGAGACGTTGAAACTGGCGCGCAGCCTGTCTTTTATGCTGCGTACGACCTGGCGCTTGTCCTTGAGCGATTGCGCAGCTTCGATGCGCAGGTCGAGGGTAAGGAAAGCGATGGGCATTCGGTCGTTGTCAGTCGTTGGCCAAGCTCAAATGCATAAGGATTTTAGCTAACGACCGACGACCAACAACGGTTCTTATGCCATCGCTTCCGCAGCCACCTTTGTGGTCACGAAGGCTTCGATCACGTCGCGGGGCTTGATGTCGCCATAATTGGAGATCGAGATGCCGCACTCCATGCCGTTGGTGACTTCTTTGGCGTCGTCTTTGAAGCGCCGCAGAGAGCCGATCTTTCCCTTGAACACCTCTACGCCGTCGCGCAGCAGGCGAACATCGGCATCGCGTTTGATGAGGCCGTCGCTGACGCGGCATCCGGCAACGGTTCCAACTTTGGGTATGCGGAAGACTTCCAGCACCTCGGCGCGGCCCTGGTACGTTTCTTTGATCGTGGGTTCGAGCAGGCCGGTCATGGCGCGCTTGATCTCATCCTGCAGTTCATAAATGATCGAGTGCAGGCGGATATCGACTTCTTCCTGTTCCGCCAGCTCCTGCGCCTTGCGCTCGGGCCGCACGTTGAAGCCAATGACGATTGCGTTCGAGGCCGAGGCCAGAAGAATGTCGGTTTCGGTGATTGCTCCCACGCCGGAACGAATAAGCTTCAGGCGTACTCTGTCGTTCGAAAGTTTGGTAAGGAGATCGCTGAGCACCTCCACCGATCCCTGCACGTCGCCCTTGAGAATGATGTTGAGCTCTTTGGTCCCGGCGGTTTTGATTTGTTCGGCGAGTCCTTCCAGCGACACGCGGGAACTCTTGGCCAACGTGGCTTCGCGGGCTTTCTGCTCGCGGTACTCGGAGATGCCGCGCGCTTTGTCGCGATCGGCAACTACGACAAACTGATCGCCGGCCTGCGGCAGGCCTTCCATGCCGAGGATTTCGACGGGAGTTGACGGCGGCGCGGAATGCAGAGCTGCACCGCGGTCGTCGAACATAGCGCGTACCTTTCCGTAGACGTTGCCGACCACGAAGTTGTCGCTGGCATTGAGAGTGCCGTTCTGAACGAGCACGGTGGCTACGGGTCCGCGGCCGCGGTCGAGTTTCGCTTCCAGCACGACGCCGGTTGCGCCGCGCTCCGGGGTCGCCTTCAACTCGGCGAGGTCGGCGACCAGGCAAATCATTTCCAACAGCAGGTTCAGATTGGTTTTCTTCTTCGCGGAAACATCGACGAAGACAGTTTTGCCGCCCCAATCTTCGGGCATGAGGCCGCGATCGGCCAATTGCTTTTTGACGCGGTCGGGCATGGCTTCCGGCTTGTCGATTTTATTAACCGCAACGATGATGGGCACTTCGGCGGCGTGCGCGTGATCGATGGCTTCGAGCGTTTGCGGCATCACCCCGTCGTCGGCGGCGACTACGAGCACAACAATATCGGTCGCCTTGGCGCCGCGAGAACGCATGCGCGTGAAAGCTTCGTGACCGGGGGTATCGAGGAAAACGATCTCGCGCCCGAAGGCGGGGGATTCCTTGTCGGTGATGCGGACCTTGTATGCACCGATGTGCTGAGTGATACCTCCGGCTTCGCCCTCGGCCACGCTGGTCAGGCGGATAGCGTCGAGCAAGGTGGTTTTGCCGTGATCAACGTGGCCCATGATTGTGACCACGGGAGGCCGCGTTACGGCTCCGACCGAAGATTCTTCTCCGCTGCCGGCGGCGGCATCGATGTCTTTCGATGCTTGCTCTTCAAACGTGATGACATTCGTTTCGGCGCCGAAGAAGCGCGCTATTTCGCTGGCCAGCTCGGCATCAAGAGTCTGATTGATGGTGGCGAACACTCCGCGCCCGAGGAGACGCGAAATCAAATCTTTCGCGCGCACTTCCAGCTTTTCCGCCAGATCCTTAACGCTGATTCCTTCGGTGATAGTGATGCTCCGCGTGATGGGCAGCGGCTCATTCGAGACCACCATGCGCGGCGGCGGAGTGTAGCCCTTCATCGGGCCTTCTTTCACCCCGCGAGGAACGTAGCGCTGGCCCGGACGACGCGCCGGCCCGCCGGGACGGCTGCCGGGACGAGCAGGACCCGGAGGCGGTAATCCCGGACCAACGCCAAGAGGACGGGCACCAGCAGGGGCTTGGCGCGTGGGATGCATGGGACGACGCTCGCCGGGACGCAAAGCAGGTCGTGGTCCGCTGGGACCACCGCTGCTGCCCGGAATTTGCGGACGTGGACGCTGGAAGATGGGCTGGCCGGGCACGGGACGTCCGGGTGCGGGGCGCAACGACCCTGCCGGTGCGCCGGGCGCAGCGGCTGCCGGAGCAGACGGTCTCGGCGGAGCCTTGTACACAGGGCGCGGGCCAGTCTGAGGAACAATCATTCGCGGCGCGGGCGGTGGTGGAGCGACCGGTGCGAGCCGGGGAGGGGACACCGGAGCTTGCGGAGCAGAAGTCGCAGAAACTGTGGGGCGCGGCGGCACCGGCGTGGAATCCACTGGAGGAGCGATTGCTGCCGGCTGCTCGGGCTGGCGCACAGATGGAGGTGCTGCGGGCTGAACTGGCTGAGGCGGCGCTGGAACCGAATAGACCGGCCTTTCCATCTGAGGAACGATCATCGCAGGCGGTCGAGCCGGAGCGACCGGCGACGTTACCGGCGCCGGAGTTGCGGAGGCTGTGATGGACGCAGTGGGCGGCTTTGCCGGAGGCGGCACAACTGGACGACTAATCGGAACCGCTGGTTGGGCGTTTGCGGGGGCCGATATACCCGAACGAGTTGAAGATGCAGTCGCGGTTCCCTGGCGTTGAGTGATTGCCTTCAGCACATCTCCGGGCCGCGAAATGTTGGATAAATCGATCTTGGTTTTGATCTCTTCTTCGCCGCGGGGCGCGCGAGAAGACTTGGAGACGGCCGTCTGCCCATCGGAGGAGGAGCGCAGCTTGATTCTTACCTTTTCCGCTTCATTCTCTTCCAGAGAACTCGAGTGGGTCTTTTTTTCCGTTACCCCGACCTCTTCCAACACGTCGAGGATAGCTCTGCTCTTCACTTCCAGTTCCCTGGCGAGATCGTTGATTCGAACCTTGCTCATCCGGCCTTTCTTGTACTCAGCGTTTGCCTTAAGTCTTCATTGCGGCCTCGCGGAGTTTATTCTTTGAACTTGCACCCCCATCGACTTCAAGTCTTCGGGTGCCATGATTATTCTTTTGTCTCGGTGGCCGCTTCTTCGGAAGCAGCGCTTTCTTCTGATGAATGCTGATGTTCAGGCTGACCGGCCGAGGGTATGGCTTCCACCGAATCAGCAGCGGTGGCGAGATCTTGTGCTTCCTCTTGCTCGTCTTCCGCCGGGGCTCCCTCGGCAGCAACTTCAGTGCCCGGGACCTCCGCCGCTTCCAGTTGCTCAACAGTATCTTCTTCGACGCCGCCCTCAGGAGTCACGACAACTTCATCCGAGGCCGCACCTTCGACAGCAGCTTCCCCTTCAGTGCCTTCAATGGCGGTTGCCTCGGCCGCTTCCAGGCTGGCGAAGTAATTATTCACCGCCAGGCTGATTTTTTCTACCGTCTTCGGGCCGATGCCTTCGATCGCCTCCAACTGCTCGGGAGTCATATCGGCGAGAGCTTCCACCGTTGTCACTCCGGCAGCAGCCAGCTTTTCCACTAATCCTTCACCGAGGCCGGAGACATTCTCCAACGGAGTCGCCGTCTGCGTAACCAGAGCGGACATCTGCTGCTCGACTTCCTGCCGCTTCTCTTCCTCGCTCTTGATGTCAATCTTCCAACCGAGCAGCTTCGCCGCGAGACGGACGTTTTGCCCCTTCTTACCGATGGCGAGCGAAAGCTGGCTGTCGTCAACTACAACTTCAAGGTGCTTATCGGCGCTATCGACGATGGTGACCCGGCTGACCTTGGCGGGCTGCAAAGCTTTTTCCGCGAAGGTGACTGCATCTTCGTGATACTCGATGATGTCGATTTTCTCGCCGCGCAACTCGCGAATGATCGATTGCACGCGCATGCCCTTCATGCCTACACATGCGCCGACTGCATCGACATCTTTGTCCTTGGACATGACGGCGATTTTCGTGCGCTCACCCGCTTCGCGAGCGATCGCGCGAATGACTACCGTACCGTCATAGATTTCGGGAACTTCAGTCTGGAAGAGATTCTGAACCAGCTCCGGCGCAGCACGAGAAGCCACAACGCCTGGCCCCTTGGAAGCCTTCTCGACTCGCGAAATGACCACGCGCACGCGCTCGCCCACAGCAAATGATTCCAGGCGCGACTGCTCTTTCCGCGGCATACGGGCTTCCGCCTTGCCGATATCAAAGATCACGTCCGGGCCTTCGACTCGCTTCACGGTCGCGTTGATGATTTCGCCGACGCGACCAATGTATTCGTTGTAAACCGTGTCCCGTTCAGCCTCACGCACTTTCTGAAAAATAACCTGCTTGGCCAGTTGCGCCGCGATGCGTCCGAGAATGCCTTCCGTGACTTTTGGAATCTGCAACTCACCGCCGACCTCCAGAGTGGGATCGGCCTTCCGCGCATCCTCAAGTGTGATCTGGAGATTGGGATCTTCCACCTGCTCGGGAGTCTCGACTACGGTCTTCACCGCGAACGCATTGATCTTTCCCGTGTCTTTGTCGAGCTTGGCGCGGAGATTCTCCTGCGACTTGTAGTATTTGCGGGTGGCCATGACAATGGCGTCTTCCACCGCGCTGACTACAATTTGCGGATCAATGCCTTTTTCCCGGCTCAGTGCGTCGATCGTGTTGTAGAGCTCGCTTGCCATAAAAATCAAAGTTTCAACGTTTCAAAGTTTCAACGTTTCAAAGTTCCAAAACCAAGCCGCTACAACGACCCGATTCTAAAACCTTGAAACTTTGAAACATTGCTTGCTATATTTCCGGCACCAGATTCGCCTTTTCCACGTTGGCGAAATCGATCTGGATCTTTTCTTCGCCCGCGCCCATCTTCTTGCGCGACTTTTTGCTGGCGGCGCTTGTGTCCAGCGTAAGGCGCCCGTTCTCAAAGCTCTCTAAACGTCCTTCAAAATGCTGGTTGTTGTTGACCGGCTGCCGGGTCATCAGCTTCAACCGGCTGCCGACGAACCTTTCAAAATCCGACGCGCGCGATAACTTGCGATCCAACCCGGGCGATGAAACTTCCAGCGTGTACGAACCGCCGGGCACCGCGTCTTCCACATCCAGAATCGTGCCAAACTCACGGCTGAAGTTCGCGCAGTCTTCGTGCGTAACTCCACTCATCCCTCTCGCATCCGGACTATCCGAGGTGGCGGCAGGCTTGTCCAGAAACACGCGCAACATGCGCGCCTTGCCGCCTCCGCGCAACTCGACATCCACAACTTCCAGTCCACTGGAGGAAGCTACGCGCTCCGCAATTTCCCGCACGCGATCGATCTCAAGCGCCATGAATCCAATAACTTGCGGGCGAATTTTTCAGCGACATGTCCGCTGAAACTAAAAAGTGGGCTTGCGCCCACTGGTGTGTCTCGCCAAATGCTTACTACACAACAGTTCTCAGCTTTCTAATATACGCTGGCGGGGGCTAAAAGACAAACGGCAGACACTCGGTTCTTGCTGAAATACGGGTAACATGCGACGCCTCCATTTGCCTCGATCCTCAGGGCTCTCTACAATAAAAGTTCTTCCCGCCGCGGGGGACATCGAAATAAGATATCCAACAACTTATGATTCATTTTCCCGTTCCCGAAGCTCTCACCTTCGATGATGTTCTTCTTCTCCCCGCGCGTTCCGATGTAATTCCAGCGCAGGCCAGCACGCAGACGCATCTCACGCGGAATATCCGCCTCAATATTCCAATCGTCAGCGCAGCTATGGATACCGTCACCGAATCGCACATGGCGATTGCTCTGGCGCAGCAGGGCGGGCTCGGAATCATTCATCGCAATCTGAGCATTGACCAGCAAGCGAATGAAGTCGACAAAGTAAAGCGCTCGGAAAGCGGAATGATTGTCGATCCCGTGACGATGAGCCCGACGGACAAGGTTTCAGACGCGCTCGATGTGATGCGCAAATACAAAATTTCCGGTGTGCCCATTACTGAGCATGGGCGGCTTGTGGGCATTCTTACCAATCGCGATCTGCGCTTTGAGACTCGCTTCGATATTCCTATCGACCGCGTGATGACCAAGAAAAATCTCATCACGGTTCCGGTAGGCACCACGCTTGAAGACGCAGAGAAAATCCTTCACGAGCACCGCGTGGAAAAGCTACTGGTGGTCGACGATAAATACAACCTGAAGGGTTTAATCACCGTAAAGGACATTCAGAAAAAGTTGAAGTATCCGAATGCGGCGAAGGATTCGCAGGGGCGGCTACGGGTCGGCGCGGCGATCGGGGCCACCGGAGATTTTCTCGAACGGGCGCAAGAACTGGCCGAAATGAAAGTGGATGTGCTGGCCATCGATAGCGCCCACGGGCATTCCAGCAAAGTGCTGGAAGCGGTGAAGCTGGTGAAGTCGAAGCTGCCGGAAGTGGAATTGCTTGCCGGCAACGTCGCCACATTCGACGGGGCTTGCGAGTTGACTCGCGCCGGCGCGGATGGAATCAAGGTGGGAATCGGTCCCGGTTCGATTTGCACCACGCGCGTGGTCACAGGCGCGGGCGTTCCGCAGATTACGGCGATTGCCGAAGCGTATCGGGCAACAAAAGACTCCGGCGTTCCTATCGTTGCTGATGGAGGCATCAAATATTCCGGTGACATGACCAAAGCGCTTGCTGCGGGAGCCAGCACGGTGATGATCGGATCGCTGTTCGCCGGCACGGACGAGTCGCCCGGCGAGATGATCCTGTATCAGGGGCGAACGTTCAAGTCGTATCGCGGTATGGGATCAATTGGAGCCATGGCGCAGGGATCGAGCGAACGATATTTTCAAAGCACCGAGGGAGAATCGTCCGCCGCAGTTTCGGCTGGCGACGGAGATTCAAACCGCCTGGCGAAGCTGGTGCCCGAAGGCATCGAGGGGCGCGTACCCTATCGCGGTTCCGTGTCGATGATCGTTCATCAGATGGTTGGCGGACTCAAGTCGGGCATGGGATATTGCGGCTGCGCCACGATCTCCGAACTCTTGCAGAAGACACGCTTCGTACGCATCAGCGGCGCGGGCTTGCGTGAGAGCCACGTTCACGATGTTATGATCACGCGCGAGGCGCCGAATTATGCGATCGAGTAAGAGGCCGGACAGAGCTTGAACTCCGGCAAACACGAAGTTCTCAAGACATGGATTGCCGCGATCCTATGGCTGATAGTTATCGCCATCGAGTCGACGGCGTGGCTTTCTTCCAACAACACCAGCCGTCTTCTCTATCCTCTGCTGCACTTTCTGTTCGGAGTGGATCCCGTCCGTTTTGAGGGCTGGCATTTTTATATTCGCAAGGGCGGGCACGTTGTCGGCTACGCGATTCTTAGCATTCTCTTGTTTCGTGCCTGGCGTGCGACCTTGCCTGCGTTGGAAAACATCAAGTGGAAGCCGCGCTGGGCAAACATCGCCATCTTGGGGACCGCTCTTGTGGCGAGTCTCGATGAGTGGCACCAGAGTTTTATTCCTTCGCGCACGGGAAGATGGCAGGACGTGGTGCTGGATACTTGCGCTGGGATAGGAGCGCAGATTCTGGTGCTTCTTTGGTTGAAAATATTCTAGGTTTTGAAGCTCTCTTGGGTTTTCGTTTTCATAAGTAACAACCCTGCTGAAATCAGTGCCAACGCCGCCGAGAAATAGAACGGTACGCCAGTGCCGTAATGCTTCCATAATTCTCCGGTGATCACGCTGGCTGCCAGCGTGGCGACACTGGTCACGAAGGCATAGATCCCCAAAGCCCGGCCGCGAACCCCGGCATCCACCGATTGCACCACCAGGGATTTCAGCACCGGCTGCGTCAGCGCGTAGTAGATACCATAGACCGCCATCGAAATCCAGATCGCCAGCGTCGACGGCGCGCGCCCGAAAACAAAATAGACTGCAGCGAAGATCAGGTATCCGGCGGCGGCGATATAGCGCTGCGAAAAATGGTCGCTGAACCAACCAGCGGGCCAGGAACCGAGCGTGTAGGTGATGTTGAAAACCAAGCCAAGCAAAGGCGCCAGCGCGACCGGGATACCGACACTCTGCGCCCGCATGACGAGAAACATGTCGCTGGAATTACCTAGTGAGAACAGAGTGACGGCTATGAGCACGAAGTAAAAAGCGCCGGGTAATGTTGCATCCGCCGGCAAGGCGACATTTTGTTTCTGCGATTTCTCTGCGGCGGTCGCGTCTGTCTTTCGGCGTTTGGTTTCGACGATGCCAAGCGCCGCGACCAAGACGCACAATGCTCCGGGCACCGCTGCCGCCCAAAATACACTGCGAATCCCATAACGCGCCAGAAGAAACAAAGCGATCAGCGGGCCGGCGATGGCTCCGGCGGAATCCATCGACTGGATCAGGCCATAGGCTGAGCCGAGTCGCTCTTTCGGCACAGTCTCGGCCACCATTACGTCGCGCGGCGCGCCGCGTACGCCTTTGGCGAGACGGTCGCTAAACCGGATCAGCAACACGTGCCACCACGAAGTCGCCAGAGCCAGAACCGGCTTCACAGCATTCGCCACGGCGTACCCGGCGACCACGATGGGCTTGCGGCGATCGATGCGGTCGGTGAGATATCCCGAGAAGAGCTTGGCGAACGATGCCACGCTTTCGGCGACGCCCTCAATCACTCCCAACTGCGCCGGCCCTGCACCGAGCGAGACAAGAAATGCCGGCAACACCCAGTAGGCCATTTCGGTCGCGGTGTCGTTCAGAAATGATGTGAGGCCGAAGGCATAGATGTTGCGCGCGGGAGAACGCTCACGCTCAGGCGGCGGTTGAGGCATTCATTAGGTTTTACCACGAAGATTTGAGGCCTGAGGTCCGCGGTCTGACGCCGGGCTTAATACATCGCGTCGTACTTCGTTACCGCCCAGCCGCCGCCTTTGTTCTCCAGGGTCACTGTGAACAGTTCCTGATCGGTCGCCTGGGCCGCGCCATTGCTGCGCTTGCCGCGATAGTGCAGGATGATCAGCGGCGGAGCCTCTTCCCAATCGACCAACTGCCAGGAGAGCAGCGGGTGCTGCGCTTCGGAGTCGCAGAGGAAGTGGGCATACTTCTTGCGGTAATCATG
>Ga0209006_10001011_pt1 | contig 25924 bp, 23 predicted proteins | sample JacPin_JW_Ref_O2_FD_188567 | JGI IMG/M metagenome (GOLD analysis project Ga0209006, IMG submission 188567) | Forest soil microbial communities from Algoma, Ontario, Canada - Jack Pine, Ontario site 1_JW_Ref_O2 (SPAdes) (version 2) | ecosystem: Environmental > Terrestrial > Soil > Boreal...
CATGCGCAGCTTGTCGATCACCAGCAGCGCCGCGATATCGCGGATGCGGGACTTGATCGGCGCCAGCCCGATCAGGTCGTGCTCCAGCTCGTCGATGACCGCGCCGGCCTGACTGTGCGCCAGCACCTGATTCACGGTGCGCATGCCGCTCGCATCCGGCGCACTTGCAGCCGCGGCGTTCACATCCGGCGCAGCGGGCGGCCCGGCCGCGGGCGTCACGCTGCCTGGAATGGTGTACAACGGTGCGCCCATGTCAGCCGCGCTCGCCTTCCGCCCGGTCGGTGGCGTAGCTGTGCACGGTGTAGCGAATGCTGCGGCCGCGCGTTTCCTGCCGCACCAGTCCGAAGCCGGGTTCGCTGTCCGGGCGGTTGACGATCAGGCTCATCGCGATGCTCTCGACCCCGCGCGTGGCATCGAACGCCATCAGCCGGATGTAGTGCTGCGGGAAGGTGCGGCGGCAGTTGTGCAGTTCCAGCATCACCCCGGCCGCGTCCTTCAGATCGAACATCGGCATGCCGAACATCTCCCAGTAGGTGTTGCGCGGGTGCGGGTCGTCGGTGTACTCGACGCTCCAGGCGTAGCCTTTCTTCAGGCCGTACTCGATCTGCAGCGAGATTTCCGCATCGCTAAGGTCGGGCAGGAAACTGAACTGTCCCTGGGTGATGCGTCCGGCCGGGTTGGTCATCATGCTGGCGCTCTCCTTGGCTGTCAGGTCAACGCGGCCGCCGTGGCCGCGTAGTCGGAGCTATCGGTCGGGGCGTAGTTGAAGCTGATCTCGCCCCAGGTATCGAGCGCCTGCTGCAGCGGGCTGCAGAACCTGGCCGCGCGCCGCAGGATCTCGGGCCCTTGGTTGCGGATATCGCGCCCCTCGTTGCGCGCCTTGACCATCGATTCGAGTGCCACGCGGTTGGCCACGGCGCCGGCCTGGATTCCAGCGGGATGGCCGATGGTGCCGCCGCCGAACTGCAGCACCACATCGTCACCGAACAGGTCCAGCAGCTGGTGCATCTGGCCGGCGTGAATGCCTCCCGAGGCGACCGGCATGACTTTGCGCAGGTCGGCCCAGTCCTGGTCGAAGTACAGTCCGCGTGGCAAATCCTGCCGGGTGTAGCTGTCGCGGCAAACGTTGTAGTAGCCCTGCACGGTCATCGGGTCGCCCTCAAGCTTGCCGACCGCCGTACCCGCATGCAGATGATCAACGCCGGCCAGCCGCAGCCACTTGGCGATCACGCGGAAGCTGACACCGTGATTCTTCTGCCGTGTGTAAGTGCCGTGGCCGGCACGATGCATGTGCAGGATCATGTCGTTCCTGCGCGCCCAGTTGGACATGCTCTGGATCGTGCTCCACCCGACCACCAGGTCCACCATGACGATCACCGAGCCCAGCTCCTTGGCGAATTCGGCGCGCTCGTACATGTCCTCCACCGTCGCAGCGGTCACGTTGAGGTACGAACCCTTGACCTCACCGGTGGCGGCACTGGCTTTGTTGACCGCGTCCATCACGTAGAGGAAGCGGTCACGCCAGTGCATGAACGGCTGCGAGTTGATGTTCTCGTCGTCTTTCATGAAATCGAGGCCGCCCTTGAGTCCCTCGTACACCACGCGGCCGTAATTGCGTCCGGATAAGCCAAGCTTGGGTTTGGTGGTCGCGCCGAGCAGCGGCCGGCCGAACTTGTCGAGTCGTTCGCGCTCCACGATCAGGCCGGTGGGCGGACCCTTGAAGGTCTTGACGTACGCCACCGGGATGCGGATGTCCTCCAGGCGCGCCGCCTTGAGCGGCTTGAAGCTGAAGACGTTGCCGATCAGGCTCGCGGTCATGTTCGCGATCGAGCCCTCTTCGAACAGGATGATGTCGTACGCCACCCAGGCAAAGAACTGGCCCGCGATGCCAGGTACCGGTTCGACCCTGAAGGCCTTGGCGCGGTAGCTGTCGCAGGCGGTCAGGCGGTCGGTCCACACCACGGTCCAGGTCGCGGTGCTCGACTCCCCGGCCACCGCGGCAGCGGCTTCGATCGGATCCACGCCGGACTGCGGCGTGATGCGAAACAGGCAGATCGTGTCCGTGTCTTTCGGTACGTAATCGGCATCCCAATAGCCCATCTGGCGGTACTTCAGGACGCCGGCGCTGTAGCGCTTCCTGACGTCCTTGATGGCGCCTTGTCCTGATTTTTCAGCCGCTTGTGACATTATTTGGTCCCGAGTTCGATTGTGTCGAAACCACTGTAGGGCGGTTGATTATTCAGGTACAGTCATTTATTGTTATCTCGTCAGTAAGAATATCTGAATGAAGAACGCCACCCTCCGGCAGCTGCGCGTATTTGCTTCCGTTGCGCGCCACCTGAGTTTCGTGCGCGCCGCCGAAGAGCTGGGACTGACCGCCCCCGCGGTATCGATGCAGATCAAGGACCTGGAGGTCGAGGTCGGGCTGCCGCTGTTCGATCGTTCCAGCCGCAAGGTGTCGCTGACGATGGTCGGGGAGTACGTGCTGGCGCATACGCGCCGTGTGCTGTCCGCAGTGCGCGATGCCGAGGACATGGTGGCACGCTTTCGCGGACTGCAGACCGGTGTGCTCGATGTCGGCATGGTCAGCACCGCCAAGTACTTCGTGCCGCGCATGCTGGCGCAGTTTCGGGACGAGCACCCAGGCATCGAAATCCGCCTTCAGGTCTGCAACAACCGCGAGCAGGTGGTGTCGCTGATGCAGCAGGGCAGCGTCGAGCTGGCGATCATGGGGCGGCCACCGAAGGAATGGGCTACGCGCGCCGAGCCGTTCGCGATGCACCCGCACGTGCTGGTGACCTCGATCGAGCACCCGTTCGCGCATACCGAGAAAGTGCCGGCGAACGCTCTGCTGGGGGAAGGATTTATCGTGCGCGAGCCCGGATCGGGCACCCGCGCCGCCCTCGATGAGTTCATGGAAGCGCACCTGATGACGCCGCGGGTAGTGATGCAGATGTCGAGTAACGAGGCGATCAAGCAGGCAGTGATGGCCGGTATGGGCGTGGCGCTGCTGTCGCTGCACACGATCGGACTGGAACTCGATCACCGGCTGATCGCGACTCCCGAGTGCGAAGGACTGCCGGTGATGCGCCGCTGGCACATCGTCAACAATCTCGCCAAGACGCTGTCGCCGGCCGCGGAGGCGTTTCGCTATTTCATTCTCGAACGCGGCGAGGCATTCCTGGCCAAGCACTTTGCGCACCATCAGGGCTACCTGCCGGGGCACTGATTGCCGGCGATGAAGCGCAGCGCATACGAAGGCCGCGCGCACGCATTGCAGGCCGTGATCTGAATCACGCCGGGCAGATGCGCAGCTGATACGGTAGCCAACCGGGCTGCCCGGGAGTTCATCTGGAGGGAGACCTGTCGCATGATTGCCGCGCTGGTGCTGCTGATTTTTCTGATCGTGACGGTGGGTTATTTCGTCGGCATCTACAACGGACTGGTGCGCGTGCGCGCCGCCGTCAAGCTGGCGTGGTCGAATATCGACGTACTGCTGGTGCAACGCCACGACGAGTTGCCCAAGCTGGTGGAAACCTGCCGGCAATATCTGCAGTACGAACAGCAGACTCTGGAACGCGTGATGCAGGCGCGTGCCGCCGTGGCGGGCGCTCGCAGCAGCGGCAATGTGAGTTCCCTGGGAGTCGCCGAATCCGGGCTGCGCACCGGCCTCGCCGGTCTGTTCGCGGTCGCCGAGAACTATCCGGATCTGAAGGCTAATCAGGCGTTCCAGCACCTGCAGCAGCGCATCACCGAACTCGAGCAGGCCATCAGTGACCGGCGTGAGAGCTACAACGAAGCGGTCAACATCAACAACGTCCGCATCGATACCTTCCCGGAGTCGCTGATCGCCTCGCGCTACGATTTCCCCGCGGCGCAGATGCTGCACTTTGGCAACGAACAGAAGACCGACGTGGATCTGAAGGGCCTGTTCCAGCAATAGATCAGGGAACTGGCGGGTTCATGCGCACAGGCGGCGTTCAGTTACCGGTCCTAGTTCTGGCGTTGAGCCTGCTCGGCCTGTCGTTCGGGCTGTACGATTTCTTCCGCCGCTGGCGGCAACAGCGCATGCTGCAGGACACACCTGCGGCCAGGATCCGCTCCGCCCCACAGGGCTATGTCAAGCTGACCGGCCGCGCCAAGCCGCTGTCGGGTAAAACCCTGCGCGCGCCGTTGACTGGCCGATCCTGCGTCTGGTGGAAATACACGGTACACACGCGCGCGAATGGCCCCGGCACGCTGTGGCGGGTGGACGATCGGGGCGCAAGCGATCAGACATTTCTGCTGACCGAGCAGGCCGATCAGTGTCTGGTGGATCCGGCCGGAGCGGATATTGAACCGAGCGAGCGGCGCATCTGGTGCGGTGAATCCCCGCTGATGCCGACGTTTTCGATCCTCGGCTTCAGCCCGTTTGCATCGGCGCAGACCAACCGTTACATGGAAGCCATCATCATCGAGGACGCACAGCTGTCGGTGCTCGGGGAGCTGCGCAGCGACTCAGGCTCCGTGGCCAACTCGCTGGAGGACGAAGCGGCGGTCAGGCTCAGCCAGTGGAAGGCCGACCAGAAGACGCTGCTGGCGCGCTTCGACAGCAACCACGATGGAAGAATCGATACGGTCGAATGGGAGCGGGCGCGCACCGCCGCGCGCGATGAGGTTGAGCAGGAGCGGCTACAGCGCGTGCCGCAGCAGCGGCTGCGGCTGATCCTGAAGCCAACCGAGGGCCGGCCTTATCTGATCGCCGCGCTGCCATGCGAACAGCTGGTCACCAGGGAGGCTCGCCGTGCCATCGGCGGCCTGACCCTCACGCTGCTGTGCCTGTGTGCGGCGTGCTACGCGCTGCTGCACCTGCACCTCTCGGGCTAGGTTTCGATCAGGCCGTGGCGCACGGCGATCAGCGTCAGTTCGGCCTGATTGGAGGCCGCGAGTTTCTGCTTGATGTTGTACAGGTGGGTGCCGATGGTGCTGGGACTCAAGTGCAGGGTCTCGGCAATCTGATTGACCGATGCGCCGCGCGCCAGCAGCACGAACACCTCGAATTCGCGCGGCGAGAGCTGCTCGATCGGATTGTGATCGCCGGTGACGTCCTGCACCGCCAGCAGCTGCGCGATCGAGGCATCGATATACATGCGCCGCGCGGCCACGGTTCGGATCGCCTCGATCAGAGTCTCGGGCGCGCTGCGCTTGGAGAGGTAACCGAGCGCGCCTGCCTGCAGTACTCGCTTGGGATGACTGGCATCGGCATGAGCCGACAGCGCCAGGATGCGCGCGCCGGCGTCGCGCGCGATGATGCGTTTGACCGCTTCGATGCCGCCGATTCCGGCCATCGCCAGGTCCATCACGACGACGTCGGGCCTGGCTTCCGGATACTTCGCACAGGCCTCCTCGCCGCTATCGGCCTCGGCCACAACCTGCATGTCTTGCGCCGCCTGCAGCAGCAACCGAAATCCCATGCGCACGACCGCATGATCGTCCACCAGCATGACGGTGGTGGATTTCATGCGTGCGCGGCACTCAGCGGCAGACGCACTACGACCTGCGTGCCGCCGTGCTCGCCGGCGCGCAGATCAAACACTCCACCCAGGGCGGCGGCCCGTTCGCGCATGCCGCGTACGCCGTAGTGACCGGGTTGCTCCCAGGCGCCCGACAACCCGACGCCGTTGTCCTCGATGCGCACCACCAGCTCGCCGGCATCGGCGCCCACCGATACGACGATACGGCTGGCCGAGGCATGACGCATCGCGTTGATCAGCGCTTCCTGCACGATGCGGTAGGCACAGGTGGTCACGGTATCGTCCAGCGGCGGCAACGGCTCCTGGATGTCGAGACGCATTTCCACTTCCGGATGGCGCGTGCGCCACTCACCGGCCAGGTCACCCAGCGCATCGCTCAGCCCGAAGCTGTCGAGTGCAAACGGACGCAGCCGCGGAATCATTTCGTGCACGGCATCGTACATGCGACCGGCGGTATCGACGATGAGGCGCGCGGCCTCGCTCACCCGCACATCGTGGCCCTCCGAGCGCTGCAGGATCGACTGCCCGATGCTCTTGATCGCCGTGATCGATTGCCCGAGTTCGTCGTGCAGCTCGCGCGCGATGCTGCGCCGCTCCTCCTCGATGTGCGCCTGGATCATCTGCGTCAACTCGCGGTTTTCCTGCAGCCGCTGCCGCGCCTCGCTGGCGAGCACCTGGGCCGCAGCGCTGTCCGCCACCGCCTGGGCGGTGCGGTTGAAGGCGAGGCTCATCAGACGGCCTTCCTTGCCGGTCAGCGCCGGCAGCCGCGCCTGGTAGTCGCCCTGCTCCATGCGCTGCAGGCCTTTGATCACGGTCTGCAGCGGCCGCAGTACGCGGCCGGTGAGCCAGAACACCACCACATTCACCACGGCCAACGCGATCGCGCCGATCCACAACAGTCCCTTCAGCGTGTCCCAGCCGTCGAGTACGGCGCGCGAGGAATTCGCCTGGATCACCAACCGCCCATCGCCGATGCTGATTTCCTGCCGCTGCACCGGCGGCGATACCAGACTCGCATACCAGCGCGGAGCGTCGCGGCCGCTTTTGTAGGTGGAGGGCGGGGAGGCGTAAACCAGAGCGCCGTTCGGGTCGTACAGGAAAACGTCGTTGGCGCGCACGCGGCCGAGCTCAGCCAGGAAGTTGAGCATGCCGCTCAGCCCGGATACCTCGTACACCCAGGACACGCGGGTGAGAAACTGCGTCGCCACCTGGTTCGAGCCTTCGATCTCTTCGCGCACGCTGCTGCGGGTATCCTGCATCTGCTGGTACACGACGGTACCGATGAACAGGCTCATCAATACTGCGATGATCAGGTTGATCTGCAGCCGCAGGCTCACGCCGCCCCTCCCCGGCTGCCGCGCAGGCTCCGGCTTACGTTAAACATCGCCGGCATGCTACCGCACTCCATCAAGGACGGCGCCCGGGCGGCCCGCGCCGCGCTGCACACCCCCCGAGGGGTCCGGATTCATGAAAATCATGAGGCCGTAATCAAGGTTCCATGGTGGGCTGCAACATTGCCCCGGGGGCAGACTGGCCCTCGTTGGCTGATCAACACAAGGAACTTGCATTATGAAATGGGTTACACCTGCGGCAGTCGTGTTGCGTTTCGGAATGGAAATCAACTCGTACATCGCCAATCGTTGATCGGGTTCCGCCCCGGTAACTCCGGGGCGGTCTCCACGCAGCAGACCGGCTGCTGTCCTTGCTGATTCGAGTCCTGGGCTCGGCTGCCGGTGGCGGCTTTCCACAGTGGAATTGCAACTGTGATAATTGCCGCGGCCTGCGGGCTGGAACGCTACGCGCGCGCCGGCGTACGCAGTCCTCGATAGCCGTTTCGGTCGACGGCCGCCGTTGGGTAGTGTGCAACGCTTCGCCCGACATCCACCAGCAGATTGCTCAGAATCCCGCGCTGCAACCGCATCAGGGCGTGCGCGGTTCCGGGATCGGGGCCGTCATCCTGGTGGACGGCCAGATCGATCATTCCACCGGGCTGTTGCTGCTGCGCGAGAACGGCGCGCCGCTTGAAGTGTGGACCACTGAGCCGGTGCGGGAAGATCTGAGCAGCGGATTGCCGATCCTGAAGGTGCTCGCGCACTTCTGCGGCGTCGACTGGCATCGCATCCCGCTAGACGGGGCGCAGTTTGAGATAGCGGCATTGCCGGGGGTATCGATCAGCGCGTTGCCGGTGGAAGGCAAGCCCGGTCCATACTCGGCTTACCGGGAGAATCCCCGCATCGGGGATAACATCGGGCTGGTGTTTCACGAGCGCAGCAGCGGGCGGCAGTTGTTTTATTCGCCGGGTCTCGCGGCCATTCCCGCCGCGGTCGAGCGCGTCCTGAATGAGAGTCATTGCGTGCTGGTGGACGGCACTTTCTGGAGTGACGATGAGATGATCCGGGTCGGCGTCTCAGCTAAGCGGGCCCGCGACCTTGGGCACCTGCCGCAGAGCGGAGCTGGCGGTATGGCCGAGTGGCTCGCGCGCCTGCCGCAGCATGTGCGCCGCATTCTGATCCACATCAACAACACCAATCCGATCCTCGATGAGGCCGGATCCGAACGCGCCGAGCTGACCGCGGCCGGCATCGAAGTCGCGTTCGACGGCATGGAGATCGAGCTGTGAGCGCTGCGGATGCAAGCGCGGCGCCCTGGGGCGCAGCAGAGTTCGAAGAGCAGCTGCGCGCCAAAGGCCAGGCCTATCACATTCATCATCCCTTCAATGTGATGCTCAACTCCGGTCTCGCCAGCCGCGACCAGATTCGCAGTTGGGTCGCCAACCGCTTCTATTACCAGATCAACATTCCTCGCAAGGACGCCGCGATCCTCGCCAATTGCCCGGACCGCGAGCAGCGCCGGCTGTGGGTGCAGCGCATTCTCGACCACGATGGCACCGAACAGGACCCGGGCGGCATCGAGGCCTGGGTGCGGCTCGGCGATGCGGTTGGTCTGAGCCGCGATGAGTTGTGGTCGCTCGAACACATCGTGCCGGGGGTTCGCTTCGCGGTCGATGCGTATGTGAATTTCGCCCGCCAGCAGCCCTGGCAGGAAGCCGTGTGCGCTTCGCTGACCGAACTGTTTGCGCCGCAGATCCACCGCGAGCGGCTCGCGAGCTGGCCGGCGCACTATCCGTGGATCGATTCCGGCGGCCTGCAGTACTTCCGATCACGCCTGCCGCTGGCCACGCGCGATGTGGAACACGGCCTGAAGGTTACCCTGGGCTACTTCGTCACCCGAGCAGCGCAGATGCGCGCCCTCACTATTCTTCAATTCAAGCTCGACCTGCTGTGGTCGATGCTCGATGCCATTCAACTACGATGCGGACTGAACGATGGATAACCCGACACCCCTGTCACGCTCGGCCTATCCGCGCGTTGCGCCGCTGTATCGCTTTCAGTGGGAGGCGGCGCAGAACGCCTACGTGCTGCTGTTTCCGGAGGGCATGGTGCAGCTCAATGTCGCAGCAGGGGAGATCCTGCGCCGCTGCGATGGCAAGCGCACCGCGCACGAGATCATCGCCGACCTGCGCCAGGCTTTTCAGTCCGACGCAATCGATGCCGATGTCGAGGACTTCTTGCGCTCGGCAACCCATGACGGCTGGGTCGAGTGGCGCGACACGGTGACGCCATGAATGCGGTAGCGGTCCCGGCGACGCTGCCGCTGTGGACGGTCGCGGAATTGACCTACCGCTGTCCGCTGCATTGCGCCTTCTGCTCCAATCCGGTGGATTTCGCCAAGATTCAGAGCGAGCTGTCGACCCAGGAGTGGTGCCGCGTGCTGGCCGAGGCGCGCTCGCTGGGAGCGGTGCAGCTCGGGCTGACCGGCGGGGAACCGCTGAGCCGCCCGGACCTCGAGGAAATCGTCGCCGAGGCCCACCGGCTCGGGTTCTACACCAACCTGATCACCTCGGGCGTGGGATTGAACGAGACCAGAATGCGCGCCCTGAAGGAGGCCGGACTCGACCATGTGCAGCTGTCATTCCAGGACTCGACTCGCGAGCTCAACGACTTTCTCTCCAGCACCCGCACGTTCGAACTCAAGCGCCGGGTCGCCACGCTGATCAAGGCGCATGGCTTTCCGATGGTGATGAACTGCGTGATCCACCGCCTCAACATCGACCACGTGGACAAGATCATCGACCTGGCGCTCGAGATCGGCGCCGAGTACCTGGAGCTGGCGAATACCCAGTTTTACGGCTGGGCAGACCTGAATCGCAGCCAGCTGCTGCCCACCCGCGAACAGCTCGCGCATTCCGAGGCGGTCGTGGCCGGCTACCGGCAGCGCATCGGCAACCGGCTGCGTATCCTGCACGTGATATCGGACCTGTACGAGACGCGCCCGAAGCGTTGCATGAACGGCTGGGGCACGACCTTCATGGTGATTGCACCCGATGGCCTGGTGATGCCGTGCCACGCGGCCCGTATGCTGCCCGGAATCAAACTGCCGTCGGTGCGCGAGGCCAGCCTGCGTGACATCTGGCTCGACTCGGCGGCCTTCAACCGCTTTCGGGGCGATCAGTGGATGCCCGAGCCCTGCCGCAGCTGTCCGGAGAAGCTCAAGGATCTGGGTGGATGCCGTTGCCAGGCTTTTCTGCTGACCGGCGATGTGGCTGCGACCGATCCGGTGTGCGATAAGTCGCCGCTGCATGGACGCGTGCTCGAGATCGTGAACGCTCCGCGCCCGCTGCGAGCGGTCGTGGAACGGCCACTGATGTTTCGCACGCCGGAGAATTCGCAGCAGCTGATCGCCGAAGCCGCGCAGCCGTAAGACACCGGGGCCGTCGCGCCATGCTGCGCGTCGGCGCTTAAGGCACGCGAAACCGTTGGGACGATTACGCTGCCGGCACGCTCACGTGGATGACGTCATCGCCGATCGGCACCTGCTCGCAATTCTCGCCGGCGCCGCCGCGGTCGACCACCAGAAAATGCGAGCTGCGCTCCAGCGCTACCAGCGGATGGTGCCAGGTATTACGGCGGTAGCTCACCCCCTGCGCACCCGAGCTGCGAAAGGCGCGCAGACGCTGCACTATGGGCATGTCACCGGCTTCGGCGACGATCACCAGGAACGGCAGGCCGTTGAGCGGTATGAAGGCCTGACTGGAGAGCGGGTGGCGCTCGAGAATCCTGACGCGAAACGGCAGCGCCTGGGGCAGCGCCCTGAAGATGCTGATCAGCGGCCGGCCGCCCTCGGCCAGAACGTCCACCCGCGCCAGGTCGTCGAAGCGTTCGCAGCTGCCATCGTTGATCCAGCGTGCCGTGTGTCCGGCGGTCTCGATGACCTCGCCGAAGGGGTCGAAGTCTCGCGCCGTCAGTGCTGCAGCTCTTAACGTGATGTCCGCCATGAAGCGCGTTAGCCCAGGTCCGGATGTCCGAACAACCTGACGCGGCTCAGGCCGCCATCCGGATGGATATTGACGCGTGCGTGGGAGATCGGACCCAGCTCGCGCAACTCGGCGCTGAAGCGATGCAGGCTGTCAGCCTGCAGGTACTGCGGCGGCAACAGCAGCGGCCATGTGGCAGACACACTGGTCACGTCCGACTCCACCTCCTCGCGCAGTCGGCCGCCCTGAATCGACACCTGGTGCGGGTGATTGCCTTTGAAGTGTGCGCTGTCGATCTCAACCTGTTCGATGATCCCGCTGTGGCCCAAGCGAAGGATCACCCAATCGTGCCCCGGTTCGCGCCGCCGGCGCGTCTCCCAGCCGTCGGCCATGCTCGCGCCGCGACCGGGCAACAGCAGATTTCCCATCGAGCCGTAATGTTCATCGTTGCATGCCAGAGCCATGCCGCCATTGAGCGCCGCGGCCAGGTCGATCGGCGCCGCGCCGCTGCTGTCTGCCCAATCGCGATACACGCTGCCGTAGGCACGAAAGCGCGCGACACCGCCATCCGGATAGATATTCAGCTTCAGGTGAGACCACACGGCGGGCGATTGCAACAGGAAATAATTGTGCCGATCGCCCTGCAGCGCCGAGCGCGGCAGCAGTTCGGTCCATGCCGTGCGTTCATCCGGCCTGCCGGCCATCAGGCACGCCTGCAGCGACGCATAGGGCGGATAGTTGCCGGTAAAATAACGCGTATCGATGTCCAGCTCCGCCAGTTTGCTCGGCGCCGCCAGTTGCAGCACGCAATAGTCATGACCCTGGTCGCGGCGCCGGCGCGATTCCCAGCCGTCCATCCACTTGCCGTGCTCGTCATAGACACCGGCCCGCCACTCCGGCTCGCCAGGTTGCAGCATGCGCTCTTTGGGGGCGAAGAAGTCATCACTGGCAAACAGCGCGGTGGCGCCGAGCCGCGCATCCGCGACATTGATATAGCGCTTGAGGCGCCGCGCGTGTTCGCTGTTGTCAGTCATCAAACCGATGCCCGCGACAGTGATTCGATCGTTGCCAGGAATTCGTCCTCGGCAGGGGCTGCAACCATGTCCGCCAGGCGGTAGCCGGCGATGGCGCCGATCTGGCGCAGCGCCGTGTACCGCTCGATTTCGCGGTCGTTGCCCAGCCGCCGTTCGAAAGTGTCGATAATCGAGAGAGGATCATGCCCTCGAACGGCCAGTACGAATGGAAATCCGAACCGTTCCAGGTAGGCTGCATTGAGTCGATCCAGGTGCTCGCGCTGTTGCGGCGTGCACGCTTCCAGGCCGGCGCGATGCTGTTCGCGGGCCGATGCCGCTGTCAACAGGCTGTGACCTGGGCTGCGCGCCCCGAGCTTCGGGTGCGAGCGGATCAGGGCCAGTTGCTCCGCGAGGGTCGCCGCGTCGACCGCGGCCCGCATCGCCTTGAGTAACTGCGCTCGTGAACTGAACGGGCGAGCGAGCGCCGCTCGCTGCGCCACCCAGGGGCTGTGCTCGAAAATGCCGGCCAGCGTCGCGGCAAATTCCTGCTGCGGCAGCGCGTTCAACTGCTCGAGCGTCATCACGCTGAGAGCGCGCACGGGTGGGTGGTGATCCAGTGCCGCGCGATTTCGATCCGCCGGCAGATCCACACCTGCGGCTGTTGCAGCAGGTACTCCAGAAAACGCTCCAGCGCGGCAATTCTTCCGGGGCGCCCAACCAGCCGGCAGTGCAGGCCGATCGACAGCATCTTCGGCGCGTCGAGCCCGTTTGGATCGCCTTCGCGATACAGCGTGTCGAACGCCGCTTTCAGATAGTCGAAAAACTGCACGCCGCTGTTGAAGCCCTGTGCGGTCGCGAAGCGCATGTCGTTGCTGTCGAGCGCATAGGGCACCACCAGGTGCGGCACGCGGCGCGCGGCGGCGCCGGAACCGAGCGCGATCTGCGTCCAATAGGGCAGATCGTCGGCGTAGGAGTCCGAGTCGTAGATGAGGCCGCCGTGCTCGACCACCAGGCGGCGCGTATTAGGGCTGTCACGGCCGGTGTACCAGCCCAGCGGCGCGCTGCCAATGAGCTCGCGCAGCGTTGCGATGGCCTCGGCCATATGCGCGCGTTCGGTCGCCTCATCGATCTGCTGATAGCTGATCCAGCGCAGACCGTGGCAGGCTATCTCGTGATCCAACTCCCTGAACGCCGCTGCCGCTTCCGGATTGCGGCGCACGGCCGCGGCGACCGCGAAGATCGTCAGCGGCAGACGATGACGTTCAAATAGCCGCAGCACCCGCCACAGCCCGGCGCGCGCACCGTATTCGTACAGCGATTCCATGCTCATATGACGCATCGGGAAGGCCTGGGCGCCGATGATTTCCGACAGGAAAACCTCCGAGGCCGGATCGCCGTCGAGCACGCAGTTTTCGGCGCCCTCCTCGTAGTTCAGTACGAACTGCACGGCGATGCGCGCGTCACCGGGCCAACGCGCATGCGGCACTCGGCGCCCATATCCGACCAGATCGCGCGGGTAGTCGTTCAAGGTCGCGCTCCATGCCCGATCCAGGTCAGCATCGCGGTGCGCTCATCCTCGGTCATCGCGGTGAGATTGCCGAGCGGCATGGTGCGTGCGGACAGCTGCTGCTGTACCTCCGGCAGATGCGAGCGCAACTGATCGAGCGTCTGCAGGATGATGCCGTTCGGAGCCGCGCTGAAGCCGGCCAGTGTCGGCTCGTTCGCGTGACAGGGCACGCAGCGCATCTGGACGATGGCCTGCACACGCGCTGTCTCGCCACCCGGCGCCGGTGCGGTCGCGCCGCCCCGGCTGTGCGCCGGCGCCAGCGCCACAATCACGGCAACCAGCAACACGGCAGCCAGCACCGCCGGCAGCGCCGGCACGTGGCCGCCGCGCTCGGCCGCGCCGTGGCGCGACACGAACCAGGCGCGAATACAGGCGCCCGCAGCGCTGATGGCGATGAGCACCAGCCAGTTGTAGCGCGCTCCATAGGTCATCGCGTAGTGATTGCTGATCATCACGAACAGCACCGGCAGCGTGAAATAGGTGTTGTGCACCGAGCGCTGCTTGCCGCGCATTCCCGGCGCCGGATCCGGATCGCGGCCCTGCTGCTTCGCGTACACCAGTTCGCGTTGACCGGGAATGATCACGAACAGCACGTTTGCCACCATGATGGTGCCGACGGCGGAGCCGAACACGATGAAGGCGCCGCGGCCGCTGAACAGCTGACACAGCCCCCAGGCCTCCGAGGCCAGCAGCACACCCAGCACAGCGGCCAGCGCACGAGCGTGGCGTGCAAGCGCTGAACGACACAGGCCGTCGTAGATCAGCCAGCTGAACAGCAGAAATGCCAATGCAATCCCGATAGCAGTCGGCCTGGACAGCACCGCCACTGCAGGGTCGATCAGATAGGCTTGCGCGCGCCAGAAATACAGCAGGCACAACAGCAGGAAGCCCGACAGCCAGGTGGTGTAGGCCTCCCAGTAGAACCAGTGCAGGGTCCGGGGCAGCAGCGCCGGGGCCACGCGGTACTTCTGCGCGCGATAGAAGCCCCCGCCATGCACCGCCCACAGCTCTCCGGCCACGCCAGGATCGCTGCGCGCAGCGTCATCCGGCGGCTGCAGGTGATTGTCGAGCCAGACGAAGTAAAACGACGCACCGATCCAGGCGATGCCGGCGATCATGTGCAGCCAGCGCAGCAGCAGTCCGAGCCAGTCGAGCAGGTAAGCCGCCATCACGGCGCTCGGCACGTGGAGCAATTCCCGCCGCTGCACGGCTCATCGGCGACAGGGGGCGCGGCTGGCGGGCGCGAATCGGCGCTACCGGCACTGATGTGCCGCAAAATCTGGAATGCGACCGCGACCGCGATCGCGGCCGGCCATTTGCTGGCGACGCCGTCCTCCCCGATCGGGCAGACCAGGCGCGCAATCGCCGCCGCAGACAGACCGTCGCGCGCCAGCCGCGAGCGGAAGCGCGCGGCCTTGCTCTTCGAGCCGATCAGACCCAACCAGGCGAACTCGCCACGCTCGAGAATCGCGCGACACAGCGCGTAGTCGAGCGGGTGGCTGTGAGTGAGCACCAGAAAGCGGCTGCCAGCCGGGGCGTCGGCCACGGTCTTCACCGGATCCGCTGTCACAACGAGCCGCACCGAATCGCCGACCTGCCCCGGGAACTGCCCGGCGCGCGAATCGATCCATGTCAACTGCAGCGGCAGCTCGGCCATGATGCGCGCCAGCGCCTGTCCGACGTGCCCGGCGCCGTACAGCCACAGCGCCGGCAGCCCCTCATCCACACGCTCGAGCAATGTGACAGCGCCGAGCGGCCCGCGCGCCAGCAACGGTTTCGCCAGCGGCCGCGGCGCTCGCAGCAGCTGCTCGACTTCCCGCTCCGGCGAGCAGCTGCTCACGATCCGGTGTTCCACGGCCAAGGGTGTGACAGTGCTGATCAACACCGCGGCACCCGCGCGCGCAGCATCGCTCGCCGCGCGCAGCAGTGCGCGATCGGCGCGAGTGTAGCGTTCCATCCACAGTTGCACCACGCCGCCGCAGCATTGCGCCAGCTCGGCGCCGAGCACTACGCGCTGCAGACGCACCGGCGCTGCCGCGCCTTGCAGCAACGCGCGCGCGCCGTTGAGCGCCTGCCACTCGAGCTGACCGCCGCCGATCGAACCTTCAATGTGCCCATCACCGACCAGCATGCACACGCCGGGTTCGCGCGGCGCCGAGCCGAGCACTTCGGCAACCACGATGCGCACAATGACCGGCTCGCGCTCCAGCGCCGCCAGCAGCGCGCGCGTCCAATCGCGCAATGGCGTGAGCCACTGCGCCTGCCCCGGCGCCGCCGCAATTCGCGAACGCTGCGCTGCCGTCAGGCTCATGCCACGGCCCCGCCGCGAATGCGGCTGATCGCGCGCGCCACGGACTCCGGGGTAGCCGGCGCTTCGAGCTCGGGCAGCGCGCCGGCCGGACCGCAGCTCGCGATGGCGTCGCGAATCGCATGCAACACGGAGATTGCCAGCATCAGCGGCGGCTCCCCCACGGCCTTGGAGCGATAGATCGTGTCTTCCCGGTTCGGCTCGGCCTCGAGCAGCCGCACAGTCGAGTGCGCGGGCCAATCGCGAGCCGTGGGGATCTTATAAGTGGACGGCGCGTGGGTGCGCAACTCACCGTCCGGGCTCCACCATAATTCTTCCGAGGTGAGCCAGCCGACGCCCTGCAGGAAGCCGCCTTCGATCTGCCCGAGGTCGATCGCCGCATTGAGCGGTGTGCCGGCATCGTGCAGGATATCCACCCGCAGCAGCTGCGTTTCGCCGGTCAAGGTATCCACGGCGACTTCGCTGACAGCAGCACCATAGGCAAAGTAGAAGAATGGCCGGCCGCGCAACGCGGCCTTGTCCCACTGGATTTTTGGCGTGCGATAGAAGCCGGTGGACGACAGCGACACGCGCGCACGGTAGGCCTGCTGCGCCAACTCGGCGAAACTCATCGATCGATCGCCGATCAGCACCCGCGCGTCGTGAAACTGCACCTGTCGCGCGTCGACATCGTACGCATTGCAGGCAAACTCGATCAGCCGCGAGCGTATCGTCTGCGCGGCCGCCTGCGCGGCCTTGCCGTTCAGGTCCGAGCTCGAGGAAGCCGCACTCGCGGAAGTGTTCGGAACCTTGGCGGTATCGGTGCTCGACACCCGGATTGCCGCCAGCGGCAAGCCGAACTCGGTTGCGACCACCTGCGCGACCTTGGTGAACAGTCCCTGCCCCATCTCGGTGCCGCCATGATTCAGCAGCACCGAGCCGTCGGTATAGACGTTCACCAGCGCGCCGGCCTGATTGAACGGCGTCGACGTAAAGGAAATTCCAAATTTGACCGGCGTCAGCGCCAGGCCACGCCTGATGATCGGATTGGCCGCATTCCACGCCGTGAGCGCCTGGCGGCGCTCGGCGTAGCGCGCATCGCTGGCCAGCCGCCCGACGATCCGGTGAATCACATTGTCTTCGACCGTCTGGCCGTAGTGAGTGACATTGCGGCTGTCAACACCGTAGAAGTTCAAGCGCCGCACCTCCAGCGGGTCGACGCCGAGCGTACGCGCGATGGCATCGAGGATCTGCTCGATCACCAGCATGCCCTGCGGGCCGCCGAAACCGCGAAACGCGGTGTTCGAGACGGTATTGGTTTTGCAGCGATGCGACACGATTTCAACGTGCTCGAGAAAATAGGCATTGTCGAGGTGCAGCAGCGCGCGGTCATTGACCGGTCCGGACAGATCGGCCGAATAGCCGCAGCGCGACGCCAGCATGATGCGCAGTGCCAGCAGGCGGCCACTGGCATCGAAGCCGACATCGTAATCGGCAACAAAGTCATGGCGCTTGCCTGTCATCAGCATGTCGACGTCACGATCGAGCCGCAGCTTGACGGCGCGCCCGGTCTTATGCGCCAGCACCGCGGCGGCCGCGGCGATCAGCGCCGGCTGGGTTTCCTTGCCGCCAAATCCGCCGCCCATGCGCCGGCACTGCACCGTGATGCCGTGCACAGGTCTGGCGAGCGCGTGCGCTACCAGTTGCTGCACCTCGCTTGGATGCTGCGTGGAGCTGTGAATCAGCATCGCGCCGTCTTCCTGCGGGACGGCAATTGCGATCTGGCCCTCCAGGTAGAAATGATCCTGTCCACCAATGGTCACGCTGCCGCGCAAGCGCCGCGGAGCGCGCCCCAGGATCTCGTCCGGAATCCCGCGCACCAGCCGCTCGGACGGCAGCACGTAACTTTGCGCCGCGAGCGCCGAGCGGATGTCCAGAATCGCGGGCAGCACCTCGTAGTCGACGCGGGCGCCGCGCGCCGCCTTGCGTGCCGCGGTATGCGTGCGGGCGGCGACCGCAAACAGCGGCTGGCCGGCGTATTGCACCAGCCCATCGGCAAAGATCGGATCATCGTGCAGCACGCTGCCGTAGTTGTTCTCGCCCGGAATATCCTGCGCCACGGCCACGCTGGTCACGCCCGGCATACTCAGCACCGGCGCCAGGTCGAGCGCACGAATGCGCCCGTGCGCGATGCTGCTGATGCCAAACGCGGCATGCAGCGCATCGGCTGGCAGAGGAATGTCATCGGCATACAGCGCCTGTCCACTGACATGCAGATGTGCGCTCTCATGCCGCGGGGCGGTGTCGGTCGGGCCCGGTATCGCGGAGCGCTCGGCTACCATCGTATTAGCGTGTCAGCGCGGCGCGGCCGCGAGCGCGGCAGTGCGCAGCGGCATCGTTGATCCGCCATGTGCAAGATAAAAGCGGCGCAGCAGGTTGCCTGCGGCCTTGAGGCGGTATGCGCTGCTGGCGCGCAGATCGGTCAGGGGCTTGAAGTCCTGGCTGAGTGCTGCCGCCGCGCGCTCGATACTGTCTTCATTCCAGGCGCGGCCGATCAGCGCGTTCTCGGTCGCTGGCGCCCGGCTCGGAATCGCGGCCACGCCGCCGAAGGCGATCCGGGCCGCGACCACGCGCTCGCCTTGCTGTTCCACGACGAATGCCGCGCACACCGCGGAGATGTCCTGGTCGATACGTTTCGACAGCTTGTAGCTGGCGAACTGCTGGCCGGCGCGCGGCGCTGGAACGGTAACCGAGACCACGAACTCCCCGGGCAGCAGATCCTTGCGCTGATAGCCGAGGTAGAAACGCTCGAGCGGCAGGCGGCGCGTGTGCCGAGCGCGCCGCAGTTCGATCTCGGCGCCGAGCGCGATCAATGCCGGCATCGCATCGCCTATCGGCGAACCATTGGCGATATTGCCGCACAGCGTGCCAGAGTTGCGCACCGGCGGGGAGCCAAAGCGTTGCGCCAGCTCCTGCAGTTGCGGATAGGCGGCGACGATCGCGTCCCAACCCTCAGTCAGGGTTACCGCCGCCCCGATCACGATGCCGGCGGCGTCGCGCTCGATGCGCTTGAGTTCCGCGACCTCGCCGATATAGATGATCGACGGCAGATCCCGCAGCTGCTGCGTTACCCACAGCCCGATGTCGGTGCCGCCGGCGAGCACCACCGCGTGCGGCTCGGCTTGCAGCGCCGCCGCCAGTTCATCCGTGCTGCGAGGAGCATGAAAGCCGGGGGTTTTCAGCGACTGCTGTCGCCGCAGATCGCGCAGCGCCGCGAGGCGCTCCGATGAGCGTGCCGACTCGCGACTCCAGTGGGGCGGCTCGGGATACTCGCCCATCCTCAACGCGGCATCGATGATAGGCCGATAGCCGGTGCAGCGACACAGATTGCCTGACAGTGCTTCGAGCACCTGCTCGCGCGACGGCGCCCCGCTGCGCAGATACAGCGCGAACAGCGACATCACGAAACCCGGCGTGCAGAAACCGCACTGCGACGCATGATGATCCACCATGGCCTGTTGCACCGGATGCAGCCGACCGTCCTTGGCCTGCAGGTTCTCCACCGTGACCAGTTCCTGGCCATCGATCGTCGGCAGCAGACGAATGCACGAGTTCACAGCCCGGTAGCGCACCTCGCTGCCGTCCGGCGCAAGCTCACCGAGCACCACGGTGCAAGCACCACAATCGCCTTCCGCGCAGCCTTCCTTGGTGCCGGTGCGGTGCGCAATCTCGCGCAGGTATTCGAGTACCGTCATGGTCGGCGGCAGATCCGTCGCGGCCACCGGTTTGCCATCGAGCAGGAAGTGAACGGCGTTTGATGCGCTTTCGGATACCGCTGCGGACACGCCCTGCTAGCCTCCCCGGTAAACCGAATAGCTCCAGGGCGAGATCAGCAGCGGCACATGGTAGTGTTCGTCCGGACGGGCAATACCAAACTGGACCACGACATTCTCGAGAAACGCCGGTTCTGGCAATGCCAGGCCGCGGCTGCGGAAATATTGCGCCACGTGGAACGTCAAGGCATAGCGTCCGGCGCGAAAGCCGGGGCCGCTCAGCAGCGGCGCAGCGCAGCGTCCGTCCTCACCGGTCACCACGCTAGCCAGCATCTCGTGCGCTGCGGTCGCCAACTCACGCAGTTCAATGCGAACCCCGGCTGCCGGCAAGCCGGCGCTGGTATCGAGGACATGAGTCGTCAGCTGGCCCATTGCCGCTATCCTACCTGAGTATCCGGGTTTTCACGCCCGGCGGCGGATCGCTCTAGGCCAGATAGATGAAGCGCGCGACGCACAGCGCGGCGAGAACGTACACCAGCCAGTCGCCAAGCCTCGCCTGCCCCCGCACTAGCTTCAGCACCGCATGACTGGTGATGCCAAAGGCCAGACCATTGGCAATCGAGTAGGTCAGAGGAATCATGACGACCGTCAGAAAGGCGGGAACGGCCGCGCCCGGATCGAGCCAATCCACCTCGGCGAGCGCACCCATCATCATGGCGCCAACCAACACCAGAGCCGGCGCGGTCGCCGCGGTCGGAATCGCCTGCACCAGCGGCGCGAAGAACAACGTGCACAGGAACAACAGCCCGACTACGACGCTGGTCAGCCCGGTGCGCCCGCCCACGGCCACGCCGGCGGCACTTTCGACATAGCTGGTGACCGGGCTGGTGCCGGCCAGAGCCCCGAGCATCATCGCCGAGGAGTCGGCCAGCAGAATACGGTTCAGCCGCGGAATCGAACCGTCCGCGGCGGTCAATCCGGCCTTCTTGGTGACCGCGACCAGCGTCCCCACGTTGTCGAACATGTCGACGAATAGAAACACGAACACGATCTCGACCAGCGACAAGCCGACGCCGCCCTTCAGATTAAGGGCCGCAGGCACGTCGAGCTTGAACGCCGCCGCCGACAGATCACCCAGCGCATAAGTCCCGGGCGAGAAATGAGCCAGCCCGAAGATCCAGGCAATCGCAGCGGTCAGCAGCATGCCGAGCAGGATCGACGCTTTGACCGCCCTTGCCTGCAGAGCGGCGATCACCAGCAACCCCAGCATCGCCAATGCCGGGGTCGGTGCGGTGAGTTTGCCGAGGCCCACCATCGTGCCGGGTCTGGCAACGATGATGCCGGCATCGCTCAAGCCAATGAAGGCGATGAACAGGCCGATGCCGCCGGCCACGGCGGCAAACAGCGATCGCGGAACGGCGCGGATAATCAACTGCCGCACCCCGGCGACCGTCAATATCAGAAATGCCACGGCCGACACGAACACACAGCCCAGCGCCGTCTGCCACGGCAGGCCCATGCCCTGGACGACGGTGTAAGTGAAATAGGCGTTCAAGCCCATCCCGGGCGCCAGCGCAAGCGGATAGTTGGAGAGCAGACCCATCAGGATGCTGCCGAATCCCGAGGCGAGGCAGGTGGCCACGGCGACCGCCGCCACCGGCATGCCCGCGGCGCCGAGGATCACCGGGTTGACCACCACGATGTAGGCCATGGTCAGGAAGGTCGTCAGGCCCGCGACCACCTCGGTGCGAACCGTCGTGCCGTGGCCTTCAAGACCAAACAGCCGTTCCAGCGTGCCTGCCATCTAGAACTTGGCGCTGATGGTCAAGTCATAGTCACGCGGCGGCTGTCGCGTCAGAAAATCATCGCCGTAAAACGGAATGTCGTTGGTGAGATTACGCCGGTTGGCCAGGTTGTAGATCGACAGCTTGACCTGATAGTTGCGAAAGCTATAGAAGCCCGCCGCATTCGCGGTGTATTGCCAGTGAATTATCGGCGCCTTGTAGTAGCCGCCATTGGCCAGCAGCGACGCCTCAAGGGCTGGCGGCAGTCCCGGGAAACCCGCCGACTCCGCCGCCACGTCGATAAAGCCGGATTGGCTGACGGAGATGGGTGAGGTGACCTGAATGTTCGCCTGAACGCCCCAGCCGGATTCGTGCTTGTAGTTCGCAAGTACGTTGAACAATTGCTGCGGCACGCCCGGGTCCTGGAAGGTCTGGTTCGGCAGGAACGGATTGGTGGCCGATATGCCGGCACCGTCATAGTTGATGCCTGGCTGTGCCGGAAAGTTGTAGAAGGTTGCCGGTGTATCGAGCGTGGTGTGCAGATAGGAGTAGCTGGCGGTGGCGAAGAAATGCGGATCGGGCTGGTAATTGAGCTCAAACTCCGCGCCGGTGCTGTGAGCTACGGTATGCAGGTTGCCCGAGCCTGTGGGCTGGGCGCGCTCCTGGTAGAAGCCGGCGGTGGAGATAAACAGCCGCTTGTCGAACAGATCGAGTTTGATGCCACCTTCTTCCAACAGGGTGTTCTGCCTCAGCTGATCGGTCGGAGCCTCGCCCCAGGTAGCGACCGCGCCGTCGTTGGCCGTGGGCAGTACGTATTGCGCCTTGTTGAAGGTCAGGTACATCGACAGTTGCGAGGTCGGGCTGTACACCACGCTGATATTGCCGTTATACAAACCATACCAGGCGGTGGATGCACTTTGAGGTAGTGCCGACAGTCCCGGAGGGGCACCGTAGTCCGCACCCCCGAGTGGGTCGGAATAGTTCAACTGCACCAGATCGCCACGCAGGCCGTACAGCACGCTCCACTGCGGCGAGAATTTCAGTCGATGTTCGAGAAATATCGCGGCGTCCCTCAGATCCGAATCGACCGTGCCGTTCAAAAATCCGGTGACCGTATATCCGTCCGGGCCCGGGGGACCCTGAAAGCGTCCCGGCAGTCCGTATTGCGGATGATTGAAGGCTCCGTTGTAGAGAAACGTCCCCGACGGAATCTGCAGCGACGCCGGAAACGTGAAGGTGTTGGGGTCGCCGGATAAATCGTAGATGCTCACCGGCTCGTTCAGGAAGTTCTGGATATCCAGTACGTGAGCGTAGCGGTAGGTGAAGCCGGCATCGACCTCGTGGTTCACCGGCCCGGTGTCGAACTTGACCTTGAAGTCGGTCTTGTTCTCGATGGTAAAACTTCCCTTGGCGGTGTCCGCGTAGTAGTCCTGCACCTCGTTGTAGCGGTTCATGTAGTCGTAGAACGTGTTGTTGACGATCGAGAAATTATCGGTCGCGTTGAAAGTCTGGATGATCTGGCCCTTGATGTGCAGCGAGTGCGCACTATCGCCGATCGGCTCGTTGATGATGACTCGTGGGGGAAGCTGTGTTGTGCCGGTCAGATCGATCGTACTGCCAAAGCCCGAAACCCCTGCCGGGCCACCGACGACCCCGCCGGTGAGATAGGTGTTGTTGTCGATCAACTGCTGATTGACCCGATTGATGCCATCGTCTTCGCGGTAGGTGGTGTTTTCCAGGCCGCCGGTGATCAGCAGTGAGTACTTCGGCGTAACCTGGCCCAGCAACGCGACGAACACCGACTGTTGATGAAAAAACATGTCGTTGTAATAGCTGCCGCTGCCATCGTCCGTGAAACTCAGGCGCCCACCCCAATTCGGGGCGATCGGGCCGCTCAGATCGATCGCGCCGCGCCGCTTCTGTTGAGTGTCGAATTCCAGATTGGCGTCAGCCGAGAATTTGGTGAGCGAAGGCATCTTGGTGACGATGTCGATCGAACCGCCGACCCCGGCGCCGGGTCCGCCCTGAACGCTGGCCGGACCCTTGACGATGTCGATGGCATCCACGCTGTTGAAGCTGATCGGGGCGCCATAGCCGTTGAGCGTGAAGCTGTCACGCATACCATTGAAGAACATATCGGCGTACTGACCGCGGATGCGCGGCACGTTCGGTTGACCGAACGAGGCGTCCGAATAACTGCTCGAGGTCAGATAGGAGAAGCCGCCCGGATTCTGCACGTTGAGCGCATCGAGCTGTGCTTTCGACAACAAGGTGTTGTTGCGCGGCGTATCCATCACGCCCAGGTCCAGTCCGTAGGCCGACGTCGATGTGACGGTTGTCGGCAGGATGAGATCTCCTCGCCTGATGCCGTTGACGACGATTTCATCAAGATCACCGGTTCCCAGATCACCGGTCGGTGGAGGGCCCTCGGAGGTCGCCGATTGGGCGCTTTGCGCATGGGCCGCGTGGTTGGCAATGATGATCGAGCAGGACACGATGATCGAACCGCGAATCCATGAGCGTCGCTTCACGTTCCATCCCTCATTATTTTGGAATCCCTGGCTGTTCTTCTGGCACGAGGAGCGATGTCCGGCGCGCCATGTTAATTCACTGTGCAAGAATCGTGCGCGCCAGCAGTGCTGACCCAATAGTGGGCCCTTCAGAGACCGGGCTCAGGCTGCATCGCTGCTTCACGGAGACTGACTCTGCGCTAGCTAACTAATTATGGTGCCAAAAGACTGAGCTTGGGATGATCGTACGCGTAATGCCATCGCGGCCGCTTATCGTTGCTTGGGCGCGACAGTAATGCACCATCTGTGTACACGGCGCGCTCCATTTCAGCACATTCGATCGAAGCCGGCTGCGGTACTTCAGTGCGCCGGCGACGCCCGGCTCAGTAAATCAAGCGTCAGATGCTCGAATCGCGGCACGTCCACGTCCTGAACGACGAGCACCGGGCGCTCGCCGAGCCCGGGACCCGCACCCACCGACCAGCTCAGCGTATTACCGTAGCCAGCGCTGAAGCTGGTGTCGACATCCACCAGCAAGGTGGCGCTGCGCGTTACCAGCGAGGGATCGAGCCACACCGCCACCGCCAGTTCGTCCCACATCGGATAGGGCTGACCGTACTCGGCCAGGTAAGAATCGAACGCGGCATGCCCTGCGGCCAGCTGGCGGAAGAACTCGGGCTTGAAGAATGTGCGGGTGGTCGGATCGATCGGCACCTGCGTAATCTTCTTCCACGGCTCGTGCAGCACGATCGACGCCGCCTCGGGATCAAAGCGCATATTGAATTCCCGCCGCGGCGCATTGACGTATTCGGCGGCAAAGGCATTGTCCGCCGCCACCGGGTTGTAGCTGCCTCCCATGAACACCAATTCCTTCGCCAGGGTTGCAAACTGCGGGTCGAGCCGGGACGCCAGCGCGAGATCGGTCAGCGGGCCGGCCGCGATGATGGTGATCTGCCCTGGAAATTCATGCACCTTTCGCACCAGAAAACTGGCCGCGCTCTCGGACAAGGCCTTGACCGTGGGTGCACCCGCCGGTGAGGGCGGCACCAGGAACGGATCGGCGTGGTAGGGCGAGCGCCGCACGGTGCCTTCGGAAGGCCAGCTCTCGGTCCAGGCGCCCTTGTAGAACAGTTTGCCGTAGAGCTGTTCCCACACCCGCGTGCGCTGCTGGGTGTTGACCAACGGATACACCGCACCTGGATGTACACCTACCTCGGTGCGACCTGCGATCTCGAGCAGTCGTAGCGCGTGGCTCACCTCCTCGTCGCGCCAGCCATCGCCGCTCGGAATGGTGATGCCAAGCACATCGACGTCGTCGGCCTGCAGCAACATCAGTATCGCCTGCAGATTGGACGACGCAGGACCAAAGGCATCCTGGTCGACGATGACCTTGCGCCGCGCGCCGCCATCCTGCGACCAACAGACGCCGGCCAGCAGCGCAGCGCTGAGCAGCATCAGAATGCGGGCCATCACAGACACACGTGTCATCATGCGAGCTCCTGCAGTTCACCAAGCACATAAGTCCCCGCGATCGCACGATCGTCCGCCAGGGTCATCAGCACCAGCAGCAGTTCGCTCAAGTTGCGCGACTGGGCCGTGCGTCGCGCTAGCAGTGGTGTCGCCTGCGGATCGAGCACGATGAAATCGGCCTCGGTGCCCGGGCCGAAGCGGCCGATACGATCGGCGAGTCCCAGCAGGCGTGCACCCGCCAGCGTTGCCAGATAGAACGCCCGCAGCGCCGAGAGTTGCTGTCCGAGCAGTTGAGCGACCTTGTAGGCGTCTGCCATGGTGCGCAGCATGCTGAAACTGCTGCCGCCGCCCACGTCGGTAGCCAGCGCGAATCGCATGCCGGCCGCGTCGCTGGCGGCGATATCGAACAGCCCGCTGCCCAGGTACAGATTGGAAGTCGGTGCAAACGCGGCACCCGCGCCGCTTGCGGCCAGTCGCTGCCGGTCTTCGGCGTCGAGGTAGATACAATGCGCATAGGTGGCGCCCTCGCGCAGCAGGCCGAAACGGTCGTAGACGTCGAGGTAGCTGCGACTGTCGGGAAACAGTTGCTGCACCCACGCGACCTCGTCGCGTGTTTCCGCCAGGTGACTGTGGATGTAGACGCCCGGATATTCCCGCGCCAGCTGGCCGGCGCTCTGCAGTTGCGCCGGCGAT
>Ga0209006_10001012_pt1 | contig 25922 bp, 25 predicted proteins | sample JacPin_JW_Ref_O2_FD_188567 | JGI IMG/M metagenome (GOLD analysis project Ga0209006, IMG submission 188567) | Forest soil microbial communities from Algoma, Ontario, Canada - Jack Pine, Ontario site 1_JW_Ref_O2 (SPAdes) (version 2) | ecosystem: Environmental > Terrestrial > Soil > Boreal...
AGCGTCATCGCGGGAAACTGCAGCATGCGGTCCGGCGGCGAGGACCAGACGGCGCAGCTCATCGGCAGCAGGTAGTAGTTCAGGAACTGCTCGCCGTAGTCGCGCTCGCGAACGTACTCTCCCAGGCTCAAAGCCTGATGGCGCGATGATTCGAGCGCGGCGGCCGCTTCGCGATTGAAACGGTCGATCTGCAGCAGCATCCTCCAGAACTGCGGCTTGAACAGGTTGCGTCGCTGTCCGAACAGATGATTCAGGCTCGAGCCGCAGAATTCGAGTTTGCCGGGCAGATGCTGCACGCTGAAGGACATTGAGCTCGGGCGCGATGCGACGCCGAGCTCGCGAAACAGCCGGCTCAGATTTGGATAGGTGACTTCGTTGTAGGTCATGAAGCCGGTGTCGATCGACACCGGGCCGCGCTCGTCGTCGATCGCGACGGTATTGCTGTGGCCCCCGACGTAGTCGCTCTTTTCGTATAGTGTGAGGCGGTAGCGACCGTGCAAAAAATGCGCACAGCCGAGACCGGAGATGCCGGTACCGATGATGGCCATCGTTTCCATGGAAATGCGGTCAATCAGCCCCGTCTTTGCCACTATCGTGGCATATATCGTTTGCCGAGGCTCACCGGATGCATGTCGGCGGCGGCTCCGGGCCAGGGCCGGTCCTCGAGGCATCCGCCGGCGCTCGCGGATCGTTATTCCAGTACGGTACGCGACTTGTTACGGCGATGGCGGTCTGTTATGAATGAAAGTGCCTACTCACACAGGAGCGTACGCGCGGGTTTTGCGGCGGCAGTCGCGCTCAGCGCGAGCGCTGGCCAGGATGGCGAACGCGGAAAGCAACGTGGCGGAAGACAACCAGGACGCGGCACTGATAGGACGAATTCGCGGCGGCGAGCGCGCTGCTTTCATTGGATTCTACGATCGATATTCGCCGCTGCTGTTCTCGGTCGCCGCAAGGGTGCTCGGCGAGCGCAAGGAAGCCGAGGACGTATTGCAGGAAGTCATGCTGGTAATCTGGAATAAGTCCGGCGACTTTGACCCACAACTTGGTACGCTGTCGAGCTGGGCCGTCACGGTCACCCGCAACAAGGCCCTGGATCGGCTGCGCGCGCGCACCCGCCGGCTGCGCCTGATCGAGGAAGCGGCGATCCTGGCCGAGGACTCCGACGCCTCATCTTATCCGTCCGCCAATGAGATCGTGCATGGCCGCGAGCGGGCGGAATTGCTGCGCGACGCGCTGAAGGAGTTGCCGGCGGACCAGCGCATGGCGATCGAGTTGGCGTTCTTTACCGGCCTGAGCCAGAGCGACATTGCAGAGCGGCTGCAGCAGCCGTTGGGTACGGTGAAGGCGCGGATCCGGCGCGGCATGCTACGTCTGCGCGAGCAGCTCGGAGGTGCGCTGTGATCGACGAGGGCATGCAGGAACAAGCTGCGGCCTACGCTCTCGGAGCCCTCGTCGGTGAGGAGCTGAGGGCTTTTGAAGTCTCGCTGCGCGTCGATCCGGAGTTGCGCGCCCTGGTGCGCGAACTGCGTTCGGTAACCGAGGCGTTGGCCGGTACCGCTGCGGCGCTCGAGCCACCGGCAGCGGTCAAGGCGCGGCTCATGCTCGAAATCGATGAGCCGCGGCGCTCGGGCCCGGCGCCGGCCCCGGAGCGACCCGTTGTGCTGCCCGGCGCCGCTGCACCGGTCGGCGCCCCAGTGGGACAGCCAGTGCGGCCGCCTGCCAGCCGGCCTGCCAATCTGTGGGTGCCGTGGGCCGTGGCGGCGGCACTGGCGCTGCTGTCGCTGGCGTTTATCTGGCAAAGCGCCAGCCTGCGTTCGCAACTGGCCGCACAGACGGCCCGTATCAATGAACTGATGGCCAGCGCCGAACTGGCCCGCACCGAGAGCGCTAACCTGCGGCAGGCGGTGGCAAAACTGACCGAGCGTAATCGTCTCGCTTCGTTCCGTATCGCGTTGCTCGACTCGTTGCTGGCGGCATCGCCGAAGACGATTGCGGTCAGCGTCTGGGACAACGACCGGCAGGACGGCATATTCATCGTGCGCAATCTGAAGCCTCTGCCGAGCGACAAGGACTACCAGCTGTGGATCATCGATCCGAAATACCCCTCGCCGGTCGATGCCGGCGTATTCCAGGTTGATGCCAAGGGCGATGGGCGCCAGGACTTTCGGGCGAAGCTGCCGATCCAGACGGCGAACCAGTTCGCGGTGACGATCGAGCAGAAGGGCGGGGCGGCGGTTCCTAATACCAAGGCCATGGTGCTGGCGGGGAGCTAGCGGCCGCGCGATCGCCCCGCCGGCCTCTTTAGGCGGTTATTCCTTTTTGGCGTTCTTTGCCTTGTATACCCGAATCTGCTCGTTGAAACGGTCGGCGATGCTTTGCAACTGCGTGACCGCGGCGTTGTGCCTCTGGGTCTCGATGTGATCGAGCTCCTGGCGCTGCTTATCGCTCAGCTTGTCGCCTCCCTTGGTGACCGCGTCCTGATGTTCCTGCTTGATGCAATCGAGGTAGGTGCCTATCGCCGTGTCATAGTCGGCGATCGTTTTCTTCATGGCCACCATCTCGCTGAGCGAGGCGGTATTGCCATCCGGGATCTTATCCGGCGCGGCAGGGTACGGGCAGTCGGCGTACACAGGTGCTGCCGTCAGCACCGCGAGCACCGCAGTGGCGATAAAGGCTTTCATACCAATTTGATCCAGTGTGAGTGGTCGGAGCGCTATCTTAGTGCGAGGTCCCTTCTCGGGCCAGTCCGGCGCGAGGTTGGGGCCGCCGGTGAGCGATTGCGCCCTGCTCAGTAGGGCGAACCGTCCTTGTGCCGATACGTTCCACGGCCCGAATATCGGCCGGCGGTGAATACCAGGTCAATATCCGGATACTCGCCATGATCCTCGTCATTGCGCGTACCGACTACCAGCAGTTGGGCGTCGCGCAGCGATCGGTTCTGCAGGCAGTGTCCATTTCGAACGCCGGCCTTGAATCCCGCACAGTCTCCCGCTCGTAGTGTTTGTTCACCTTCATCGGTGACAAGCACGACTTCACCCTCGAGCACGTACACAAATTCGTCTTCATGCGAGTGCCAATGGCGTTGAGCTGACCAGACACCGGGGGCGAGGCGCAGCAGGTTGACTCCAAACTGCGACAAACCGGCGGCCTCACCCAACCGCCGCCACCGGCGCTGCTTGCAGGGTTGGTCAAAAGGGGCGGGGTAGCGTGTGCCCGAAGCCTCGGGCACGGCGGGTTTGTCAATCTTCGGCATTCTCATCTCTCAGTATTCATGGGCTTGAGTCCAATGCTACTGAGCCGCGCCGCCTGCAACAAGCAAGCGCGCGGTAAAACAAAGACGCATGCAGCGTGTGATCAGCCTACAAAATCCCAGCTTTTTGCCCAACTGTAGGAGATCACCGACGGTGGGTAACGGGCGCGGACGAATCCAATGCACTGCCGATAGCATCATGCTGGCGCCGCACTGTTTCAGGGAAGTAAGAGGATTCAACATGAAAGCAATATTGGCTTCGCTTTTGGTGCTCGCCGCATTGTCGGGATGCATCAGCAGCAGCAGCCCGCCTGCGCCGCAGAAGAGCAGCACCACCGTGGTGGTGCCGGCTGACTCCGGTACCACAGTCATCTGCTCGGACGGCAGTCACCCGCCGTGCAGCTAGTCGTGGCGTAATGCGCGGCTCGGCGGCGAACTAGTTTGTGTCGCTCGAGCCGGCGCGTTGACGCTGGCTGATGCGCCGCGCCTGCCTCCAGATCTGACCAGAGAATTCCACAGCGGCGGTGTGGACCGGCAGATCCGCCGCCCGCAGCACTTCTGCGGCCCAGGTGTTGCAGGTGTGGAACGCAGAGTATTCCCGGGAGGCCGAGTAGTAGACGCTGCCCTCATACGGCCCGGTCAGCAGCGGTGTAACAGCATTCCCCGTCGCGGCTAGACTCTCCCAGACGAAGGCCTGGGCATTCCGGGCCTGTGCTGCGGTGAGTTGAATTTCGATTACGTTGTCCTCGCCGAAGGCTGCTTGCGACGAGGCAGTCAGGCCGGTCACCAGCATCAGCCCCGGCCCCGGCCACAGTGCGGCAAGCATGCCGCCGAAACCCCGGTCGTGATCGAGCAGATAGTGGCGGTCGCCGAACCCGAACAGCAGATAGCGGGCAAGCGGAAGGTCCGCCCGCAGCGAAGCCAGTGGCGGCTGCAGATCGGCAGTCGCAAAACCAATGTCGACGTGCCATTTGCGTTTGACGACGTAGATGACGTTGGACGGATTCGACAGCCGAGCCGGTGAGGGAGAGGTGAAATGCGGCGGCCTGCTGCTGCACGCCACCAGCAGCACGACCAACAATGCGCGCAACACTTGTGGCATGCCGGCAGTATAGCGTCCGGGCTCGCCACGGGCTTCACGGGACTGCCCTGACACTGCGCTGCACGGTAAGCTCGATTCACCATGGCAGGAACTCACACTCGCGCAATTACCCAGATGTTGATGGCGGTGGCCTTCCTGTCGGTGCTGGACGTCATCCTCAAGCTGCTGACGTCGCGTTACGGCGCGCTGCAGGTGAGCACGCTGCGCGGCCTGGCCTCCCTGCCGTTTGTGCTGGCGCCACTGATCTTGCGCGCTCGTCTGAGCGCGCTCCGGGTTCGCCGATGGGACCTGCATCTGCTGCGCGGCGTGCTCGCAATTTTCATGATGCTTGGGTTTACCTACGCCATTCGGGGCACGCTGCTATCGAATGTCTACACTCTTTATATGGTGGCGCCGTTGCTGGTCACGGCGCTTTCGGTTTTGATACTGAAGGAGCACGTGACCGCAGGCGGATGGATTGCCGTGACCGTGGGATTATTCGGCGCAGTATGTGTACTGCGGCCGTCGTCCGCCGGTCTGCCGATCGGTGCTGCCCTGGCAGCGCTCGGTTCGGCCGCGTGCTACGCCTTGAACTATGTCCTGGCCCGCTTCATGGTCGGGTCTGAGACGCCTGAAAGCATGGTGTTCTGGTTCCTCGCTGTGCTGGCGATCGGCTGCGGAGTGATGGCGGCGCCAGGCTGGCAACCCATTGCAAGAACCGATTGGGCGCTGATGTTCGGTCTCGGCTTGTCGGGCGCTCTGGGGCAATTTTTCATTACCAGGGCATTCGTGCTGGCGCCGGCCTCCGTGATCGCTCCGTTCGATTACACGGCACTGATCTGGGGGGCGATGTTCGACTGGCTCATCTGGTCGGCACGGGCGCCCCGGGCGACCGTGCTGGGTGCGGTATTGATCGTGGGCAGCGGGCTGTACATCATGCTGCGCGCTCATCGATCCGGAGAGCCGGTCACCGACACGTTGCCGACAGCGCTTCCGGCGGATCCGCCGCTGTAAGGGTTGCGGATCAGATGCGTATTCGTACACTTTAGGTCATGACGCGCCACATCGGGATTGTCGCCTGCTCCGCCGAGGGTGCGGCTCTGTGTTATCGCACCATCTGCGTGGAGGGCGCGCAGTTTCTCGGGCCGCACGCTCACCCCGAGGTCTCGATGCATACCCACCCGCTCGCCGACTACATGCAATGCATCTATCGCGGCGACTGGGTTGGCGTCGCTGAACTGATGCTGCGCTCGGCGGACAAGCTCGCGAAGTGCGGTGCGGATTTTCTGATCTGTCCCGACAACACGTTGCATCAGGCGCTGGGCTACGTCGAGCCGCGATCACCGCTGCGCTGGCTGCATATCGCCGAGATTGTCGCCGCCGAAGCCGTCGAGCGCGGATTTCGGCGGGTCGGGCTGACCGGAACCCGCTATCTGGTGGACAGTGAGGTCTATCCGGAAAAGCTCCGGCGCCGTGGCCTGCAGTATCTGCGTCCGGACAATGTCGAACGCGATGAGATCGATCGCATCATCATGCAGGAACTGGTCTACGGCCGGTTCAAGCCCGAGGCGGTCGGGTATTTTCAGCGGGTGATGGGACGAATGAAAGACGAGGGCTGCGACGCCGTGGTACTCGGCTGCACCGAGATTCCATTGATCATGAACGACTCGAACTCTCCGCTCGCCACGCTCGATTCGACCCGCCTGCAGGCGCGGGCGGCATTGCGCCACGCGCTACAGAGCGCAGCGGCGCCGGCCGGGTAGGCCGTCTAAGGGCTCGGGCCGCGCTCGAGTGCCGCACGATCCCAATGCGCCAGGGTAGCTGCTTGCGCGTAGGTGCTGTCGATGAACGCATGAATCGCCTTGTCGGGCGCGGCCGCTGTGCGCGCTGCCTCGTAAGGTAGAACAAACTCTTTCAATTCGGAGTGATAAAACGCCGCATCCGGCTGCACGCGCGCGTTGCTGAGGCCGTTTGGCTCCGGCACACAATAGGCGTAGAACGCCGGTTCAAGCAATGGGCCACTGCCCGGCCAGAAACCGTGACTGATCACTTCATGTGAATAGGCGTCGCGCATCCATCCGGGGCCGTCACGGGGAGGTGCCGGCTTGCCTGAAAATCGCGAGACTGCAAGGTCGAAGCTGCCCCAGAAGAACTGCACGGGACTGCACTTGCCGATGAATTGACAGCGACACTCGGTAAACACCCGCTCGACCTGGACCAGAATGCGCCAGAACCGGTTGGCGTACTGCGGGTCGTAGGAATGATGAACAGTGTCGTCTTCGAACGGGATCGGCGCAGCAACCTCCACGGGCATCGACCGGATCTTTACCGGCAGCGCCATGGCCTGCAGCGTGTCGATGAATTCCCGATAGAATTCGGCGACCGAGCGCGGCCTGAGCGGCAACGTCCGGGCCTCGCCATCGGTTGTTCGAATGACCAGCCGGTGATCGATGAAATCGAACTCCATGCTGAATGAACGATCGCCGTACGCCAGGACTTGCGTGGCGAGTCCACGTGCGGTCAGGTGCAGGGTAGTTGCCCAGCAATGATTCACCGGCGGTGCCAGCGCGACCGCGACCTTGCCCACCATCTGTGACCACATATGCAGCGTGGCGTAGGTGTCCTGCCAGGCGGCGTACGGCAACGCCGGCCAGAGTTCGTCATTGAGCACAGTGCCCCCTGATCTTCCGAGGTCGCAACTATACGCGCCTAAAGCGGGCGAGTACCGTCTGCACGGCTGGGCAAAAGGTTACACCGATTGGCCGACGCCCGGATGAGCGTCTGACGGGGAGGATTGCTGCGAATGCGCCGCCGCTGCTTTGGTTTCTGCATCGTGCTCATGCTCACAACCGGGTCGGCAGAGGCCGCCGTCTGCAAGCTGGAACGCTATGCCGAGCTGCCGGTGACGATGGCCGGAACGCGGCCGCTCGTCGCCGGTTCAATCAATGGCGTGGGTGCATTCTTCATCGCCGACAGCGGTGCCTTCTACAGCATGCTCACGCGCGAAGGCGCGCAGTCGCTGAAGCTGAGACTGCAGCCTTTGCCGTCGGGATTGGTGGTAAGCGGGATTGGCGGTGCGGCGGATGCGCGGCTGGCAAGCGCCGGGGACTTCACTCTTGCCGGTTTCGGCAGCCGCGTATTTCACAATGTTCAGTTCGTGGTGGTCGGAAACGCCTTCGCCACCGAAGCGGCCGGGCTCATCGGCCAGAACGTGCTTGGCCACGCGGATACGGAATATGATCTAGCCAACGGCTTTATCCGCCTGTTTCATACCAGGGACTGCGCTGGTCAGCCGCTCGCTTACTGGAGCGGCAGCGCCGCAGTCGCCATGGTCGATATCAACTACACCAGCGACTGGTCGCCGCATCTCATCGGCACGGCCAAGCTCAATGGAATCAAGATCCGCGTGGTGTTCGACTCGGGAGCGGCGCGCTCGATGCTCAGCCTCAAAACCGCCGCCCGGGCCGGGGTCAAGCCCGGTGATGCGGAGGTGCTCGCCGGCGGCCTTTCCAGCGGCATCGGCCGGCAATTGGTAGAGACCTGGCTGGCGCGCTTCGACAGTCTCGATATTGGCGGCGAGGAGGTCAAGAATGCCCGGCTGCGCCTCGCCGACATAGAGTCTCCCGGTGGCGCCGACATGCTGCTCGGCGCCGATTTTTTCCTTTCACACCGCATCTTCGTCGCCGCCAGTCAGCACCGGATCTACTTTACCTACAACGGCGGCCATGTCTTCGATCTGAGTGTGACCGATGCGCCTGAGCCGAGCGCCGCTTTCGGCGCCGGTGACGCAGCGCAGGCGCCGGCGAATGCCGAGGGATTCAGACGCCGCGGCGCCGCCTTTGCCGCGCGCGCAGACTATCGAAGTGCCATCGCCGATTTTGACCAGGCGATCAGGCTGGAGCCCGGGAATTCGCAGAACTACGACCAGCGCGCGGTCGCACGGTGGCGCGACCATCAGACGGCGCTCGCGATGAGCGACTTCGATGCTGCCCTGACGATAAAGCCCGACGACATTGCGGCAATGATGGGACGCGGCGCGCTGCGACTTACCGACAACGATGAAGCTGGCGCGAGCGCCGACTTCGATGCGGTCACACGCCTTGCGCCAGGCGATGCCAGTCTCGGCTTACGTATTGCACAGAGCTACGTGTACAGCGGGCACTTTGCGCAGGCAGTGCAGCGCTTTGATCGTTGGATCGCGCAGAACCCCAAGGATGATCGGCTGCCTGCGGCGCTCAACGGTCGCTGCTGGTCGCGCGCGGTGATGAACCAGGGCCTTGATCTTGCCCTGGCAGATTGCAACGCTGCGCTCAGGGCGGGTTCGCGCAACTCTGAATTCCTCGCCAGCCGGGCAATGGTGTGGTTGCGGCTGGGGCAGCTCGATAAATCGATCGCCGACTATCGGACCTCGCTGGCTCTGCAGCCGAAGAGCGCCTGGTCGCTGTACGGTCTGGGCATCGCCGAATCCAGCAAGGGTTTGAAAGAGCAGGGTGACAAGGACATTCAGGACGCCCTCAGGCTCAGCCCGTCGATTGCGGAGCAGTTCGGACAGATCGGCCTGACTCGCTAGCGCGCCACCACGGCGATCACGCAGTCCCAAAACCGCCCCCGCCGGGGGTCTGAATCACGAACACATCGCCGGCCTGCACAGAGAGCTGCTGCGTGCCGCCGAATTCCCGCATGCCGCCTGCGGCTGGCTCGATCCAGTTGCGGCCGACAGCACCGGCGCGGCCGCCATGCATGCCAAACGGCGCTACCTTACGGTGGTTCGCGAGAATCACCGCGGTCATCGGTGCCAGAAATCGAATGCGCCGCTCGGTGCCGTCGCCGCCGCGATGCAAGCCGCCGCCTCCGGAACCCCGGCGGATACGAAATGCCTCGAGGCGCACCGGGAACCTCCATTCCAGTACTTCCGGGTCGGTGAGGCGCGAGTTGGTCATGTGGGTCTGAACCGCGTCGCAGCCATCGAACCCGGGTCCGGCGCCGGCACCGCCACAGATGGTCTCGTAATACTGAAATTCATCATCGCCGAAGGTGAAATTGTTCATGGTTCCCTGGCTCGCGGCCAAAACCCCCAGGGCACCGTAGAGCGCGTCGGTGATCACCTGGGACGTCTCCACGTTGCCCGCGACTACCGCCGCCGGATAGTGCGGGTTCACCATCGACGCCTCGGGCAAGATGACACGCAACGGCCGCATGCAGCCGGCGTTCATTGGAATTTCATCGGGCACCAGCGTGCGGAATACATACAGAACCGCCGCCCGGGCGATGGCCTGGGGGGCGTTGAAGTTATTGGCCTGCTGCACGCTGGTACCTGAAAAGTCGATCGTGGCGCTGCGATGCTCGTGATCGATGCGTATCGCTACTGCGATGAGCGTCCCGTCATCCAGCGCGTATTCGAACGCACCGTCCTTCAGCACGCCGATCGCGCGGCGCACGCACTCCTCGGCGTGGTCCTGCACGTGCCGCATGTAGGCCTGCACCACACTCAGGCCAAAATGCGCCACGGTCTGGGCGAGCTCGGTGGCGCCCTTCTGGCAGGCAGCTACCTGGGCGCGCAGATCGGCGATGTTCTGGTCAATATTGCGCGCCGGGTAGCGGCCACCGCGCAGTAGCGCGCGCATCTCACTCTCCAGGAAGCAGCCGTCTCGAACCACGAGCACGTTGTCAATCAGCACGCCTTCCTCGTCAATATGCACCGAGTGCGCCGGCATCGAGCCGGGCGTGGTGCCGCCGATATCGGCATGGTGGCCGCGTGCAGCGACGAAAAATGTCGGTCGGGCCGGGTGTGCCGCGTCGAATATCGGCATCACTGCGGTAACGTCCGGCAAATGCGTGCCGCCGGCGTAAGGCGCATTCAGCAGGTACACGTCACCGGGCTGCAGTCGCCCAAGGTGCTTGTTCAGTACGGCCAGCACCGATTCGCCCATCGAGCCAAGATGCACCGGCATGTGCGGTGCATTGGCGATCAGTTGAGCATCGCCGTCGAACAGGGCGCAGGAAAAATCAAGCCTCTCCTTGATGTTCACCGAGTGCGCAGTCTTCGCCAGAACCACGCCCATCTGCTCGGCGATCGACATGAAGAGATTATTGAACAGCTCCAGCCGCACCGGATCGGCTTCCGCACCCGCCGCGTGGGTATGGCTGACGGGAGCTTCGCGCCTCAAGAAGAGATGATTCAGCGCTGTCAACGTCGCGCGCCAGCCCGGTTCGACGATGGTAGTCGCGTTGCTTTCGCAGATGACCGCCGGCCCGTCGATACTGTCGCCGGGACGCAGGGCCTCGCGCTCAAAGAACGGCGTATCTCGCCAGGCTCCCTCGCTGTACATAGCATGTACGGCCAGCGGCGCGAGATCTGCCTCGCGCGGTGTGAACACGGCAGCGCGCTCGTCGGTTCGCTCGGTAACACCAACGGCCTCCAGCGTGATCGACTCGATCGTCAAAGCCCGATCCGGCATCAGGAATCCGTAACGTGCGCGATACTGGCGCTCGAAATCGGTTTTCATTTCCCCCAGGTCGGCCAGCAGCAGATCCAACGTGCTGTCCGTCCCCTGGTATTTGAGCGCCAGGCGCCGCTCGATGCGGATCTGGTCGGCTCTCACGCCCTGGCTGGCGATCTCCGCAGCTGCGTTCAAGGCGAGCTGCGCGTAAGTCTTGTCCAGTGGCCGCAGCGTGGCATCCTCAAACGGTGCCTCAACCGCCTGCGCTTTCAACACCCGCACATCGGCCAATCCGATGCCGTAGGCGGACAACACGCCTGCCAGCGGATGCACGAATACCGTCTTGATCGCCAACGCATCCGCGACCAGACAGGCGTGCTGACCGCCGGCGCCGCCAAAGCTGCTCAGCGTGTATTCAGTCACATCGTAGCCGCGCTGCACGGAGATCTTCTTGACTGCGTTCGCCATATTGTCGACCGCGATCTGCAGGAACCCGGTGGCCACATCTGCCGGCGAATGGTGAAGGCCGGTGGCGCTACTGATTTCACCGGCAAGCTGCGAGAATCGAAGCGACACCAAGTCCGCATCCAGCGGCAGGCGGCCGCTGTCGCCGAAGATTTGGGGGAAGAATTCCGGGCGCAGCCTGCCGAGCATCACGTTGCAGTCGGTGAGCGTAAGCGGTCCGCCGCGACGGTAGGCTGCCGGCCCGGGGAGCGCTCCGGCGGATTCCGGGCCGACTCGCAGGCGAGCCCCGTCGAAGCGGCAAATCGAGCCGCCGCCCGCGGCGACCGTATGGATCTGCAGCATCGGTGCCCGCAGGCGCACCCCTGCACACTCCGACTCGAAGCTGCGCTCATATTCGCCGGCGTAGTGCATCACATCGGTGGATGTCCCTCCCATGTCAAAGCCGATGATCCGGGTCAGTCCGGCCAACGTCGAAGTCTGCACGGCACCGACGACACCGCCGGCCGGTCCGGACAAAATGGCATCCCTGCCCTGGAATCGGTCAGCCTGCGTGAGCCCGCCCGAGGACTGCATGAACTGCACGGTCACCGCCGGCAGATGCGCGGCAAGCTGATCGACGTAGCGGCGCAGGAGCGGTGATAGGTAGGCGTCGGCGACCGTGGTATCGCCGCGTGACACCAGCTTCATCAGTGGACTCACCTCATGCGACACCGACACCTGAGTGAAGCCCAACCGACGCGCCAGCTCGGCGAGTGCCAGCTCGTGCTGCGGATAGCGATAGCCGTGCATCAACACGATGGCGCAGGCGCGGATTCCACGCTCCAGTGCTGCCTGCAGGCCGTCTGCGGCGCCTGCCAGGTCCAGCGGTTGCACCACTTCGCCGTGCGCGCCCATGCGTTCTCGGACTTCAAGCACTTGTTCGTACAGCGATGCCGGGCGCTGGATATGCAGCGCAAACAGCTTGGGACGGTCCTGGTAGGCGATGCGCAAGGCGTCTGCGAAACCGGCCGTGGTGACCAGCAGCGTGCGTTCACCTTTACGCTCCAGCAGCGCATTGGTCGCCACGGTCGTGCCCATCTTCACGACACTGATTCGATGTGCAGGGATCTCCTCGCCAGCCGCGACGCACAGCAGATCGCGAATGCCCTGGACCGCGGCGTCGACATAGCGCTCAGGATGTTCGGATAGCAGCTTGTGCGTGATCAATCCGCCATCCGGACGGCGGGCGACGATGTCGGTAAAGGTGCCGCCTCGATCAATCCAGAATTGCCAGCGCGTCGTTGATTCACTCATTCATGTGCCAGGACATTTGCAGCCGCCGGCTGCCGCGGTGCAAGCGGTCAGCCGAACCAGTACGCGGTTCCTCTCATCTCGATGCTGGCTCTCGGCGGTACATCCGTGGGACATGTCGGATCGTCAAACGCAGAGTGCGCGACGCAATGCGGTTCACTCGTGTCAGAGTCGTTAGTCTTGAACACCAGCGCTTCGTGACGGTTCATTGCGGAGAAATACGACCAGCAATGTGCCCGGTTGTAACGCACCACCCAGCTTACGAATGACCATTCGGGCGAGCCTGCGACGTCGAATATCGCGTCGGCTTCCACCAGATCAGGCGACGCGAGGCTGCGTGCGTCGCAGACGGCGAGCGGTATATCCTGAGGCGGCGGGGATAGTGCCCGCCACATGTTGTAGTGCGCGAACCGCCGTATCGGACGGCTTGTGTCTTTGGGCGCCGATCGCGCGGCGAACTGCCGCGCGGTGGCGTCGGAGACATCGACATGGATAAACCTCGCCGGCATCGAATTGTTGAACTTTCCGGCATCCTCGGAACGCTCGCCGAAACGCAGAATGCCCGGGCCGCTGATCACCACCCGATCAGCGCCCGATACCTCGAGCAACAGCTGCTCGATCTCTGTCGGGTAAATGGCAGCAACCTGCGCGGCATCCTTGAAGTTGGCGACCGCGCTCGAATGCGGAAACAGCTGAAAGCCTTCGCGGCTCAGGCACGGAGCCTCGCTGCGTGCGCGCGCGTCGTCGATCAGGACCCGGTGCGGATCGAGCACCAGCACGTCGCGTGAGTGATCATTGGCGTAGTAGCGCGGGCGCGTTGTCATGGCGCCTATGTAATTGATCAAGCCTTGAACCGCACGGCCCGGCTGCGCTTGCGCATGAGAGCCGTAAACGGCGACGTGCTCACTCATATCGGGCGGCTTCGCACGATGAGAGTGCCGACAGAGACCTGGACGGCCTCACCGTTCTGATTCAATGTCGTCGTTCGCACCTTTATCAATCCCTGCTCGGGTCGGGACTTGGACGGCCGTACTGCCAGCACCTCGCTCTCGACCCGCAGCTCATCGCCAGGCCGCACCGGCCGCGGCCAGCGCAATTCGTCGAAACCAAGGCCAATCATGCCGCCCGCGGGTTTCAGATCGCTATCGACAAGCAGCCGCATTGTGACTGCGGCGGTGTGCCAACCGCTCGCGGCGAGTCCTCCAAACATCGAGCCGCGCGCGGCCGCTCCATCGAGATGAAATGATTGCGGATCAAACTCGGCAGCGAAGCTCTTGATGCGCGCTTCATCCATCCGGATGCGGCCGGGGCCGGCGAAGGTTTGCGCCACCTCAAAATCTTCGAGATATTGCTCCGCCATAGTCACGGCTGCTGCGCCGCCCGCTCGAGGATCGGCACCGTCGCAGCGAGGTTCGCGCTCAGGGCCGGCGCCAGACCATGGCGCTGTACGACATACAGCGGATCGTTGTAGGCGATCCACGCGTGGCTGTCGGCATCCTCCCAGATGAGGGCCTTCAATGGCAGGTCGAGTCCCGCCGTCGGTTCGGCCACCATCAAAGGCGTGCCCGCTTTTGGATTGCCGAAGATCAATAACTGCTCCGGGCGCATCGTCAGACCCGCCCGCGCGGCGTCGCCGCTGAAGTCGATGCGCGCAAACAGCAGGATGCCGCGCTCTTTCAACAGCGATTCGATGCGGTCGGCGGTCACGGCCACCGAATGCTGCGATCGGATCCTGACGATGCCGGAGTTTGTCTCGGGTTTCAAAGCCTGCTGAAGATCCCAAATAATGCGCAGTGGCGCAAGTCAGGGAAAACGCATGGCTGCAACGTCGACAGCGGTGAACGCTACGGGCCCGAGGTCGTATGCGACTTGAGCCACTTCTGATAGGTAAGTCCGGCGGTGGTTGGGGTTCCCGAACCGTTGCTGATCAGATCATCCGATCCCCAAGGATCAAAACACCAATAGATCACACCGAAGCCGTTCGAGTCCGCATACGGCAGGATATGGCCGAGCCAGGTGTTATCTGGACTCTGCTGCGTCTCAGTGATCACCACCGGAATTCCCAGCGCGGTGATCCCGGCGATCATCGACGACGGCGAGAGCTGCGCGTTGGTCTGCTCATAGGGAAGAAAGGGCCAGCCACCCTGATACATGTGCCAGGCTGCCCCGATCTGCTGCAGGGGATCGGAAGGCGGGTAGCCGGTGATCCACATCAGATCGTCGGTGTAGTTCTGCCCGCCGACGAGGATGATATTGGTCGCTCCGGTCGCGCGGATGGTGTTGATCACCTGCTGGTAGCCGGCGCTGGTCCAGTCCAGCGACTGCTTTGTTCCGGTGCTGAAGTTTATGGTCGCAGAGCCGCCGTCTGCGAGCACCAGATTTCCGGGGTTGGTCGGGTTTTGCGCGATGGCCTGATAATAGTTCCCAAGCCCGGGGAAGCAACCGTTGCCGGAATAGGCGGGGTCGAACACATACGGCTCGTTGAATGCCTCGAAGATCACGCCGGGGTTGTTCATGAAATAGCTCGCGACCGACTTCCAGAACGCGATGCCATTGTCCGAGCTGAGCATGCAGTTCTGCGCTAACGCCTGCGACGACCCAGGCGCATCCCAATGCAGATCAAGGATCACGTATAGACCGGCCGCCTGCGCGTTGGCGACCGCCGAGCTGATCTCCGCCGGATAGCTTCCGTTGGTCGGATCACCGCCGTTAATGTTGAGCCATGAAGTGGAGTTGAGCGGGATACGCACCGCGTTCATGCCCCAGCTGGCCATCAGGCTCCACGGCGGCTGGCCGTTGGAGGTGGTGTAGCCGCCGTCAGTCCAGATCGGGTAGCCCTGGACCGGCGAGTTCTCCGCACCTGAGGTATTCGCCCCACGCAGCTGCACGACCTGGCCGGTCTTGGTGGAGACAAATTTGCCGCCGGAGATCTTCAGGCCCAAAGTGCTCGAAGAGCTGCCGCTCGAGGACGACGACGAGCTACCGCCTGAGCTGGATGATCCTCCGCTGCTGGAGCTTGACGAGCTGCTACCCGAAGATGAGGAGCTGCCGCCCGAGGAGGACGAACTGCCTCCTGAGCTGGAGGAGCTGCCGCCTGAGGATGAGCTGCTGCCGGAGGACGACGAACCGCTACCCGAACTGGATGAGCCGCTCCCCGAACTGGATGAGCCGCTCCCCGAGCTGGATGATCCGCTGCTCGAGCTTGACGAGCTGCCGCCTGAAGATGACGAACTTGCGCCGCTCGAGGACGATGAACTCGACTTCCCGCCTGAACTGGACGAGGACGACGACGAGGAACTCGACTTCCCGCCGGAGCTGGACGATGAGGATGACGAACTCGATCTCCCGCCTGAACTGGACGAGGACGATGACGGGAAGGGAGAGCGCCGCTTCGGGTCGAAGGACTGAGAATATGCCAGCGTCGGCAAAAACAGCGCCGTCAGCAGCACGGCACCCCATAAGCCTTTCATTCGGACTCTCCCCTGTGTCCGGCGCGGCGGATCGAGATCCGGTCGAGTATAGGGCCGACATAAGACGTTTCTACTTGTATCCATTTGGATACACTCAACAGCCGACCGAATTATGTCGCCTGACCTGCGAGAGCCTGAGCGCGAATGCGAGTGCGCGCTCAGCTGTTCAACCCACCGCCGTAGGTCGCCCATGACGGAGGGGCTGGATCGCAGTGCAGCACGGTTGCGTCTTTGAATCCCGACGACGGAAGATGACTCGCGATGCTGGATTTGGACTGAAGCTGTGCACGTAGCATCCGAAAATCGGCGGCCACGGCCATTGCTCGTGTATGACGGTGATTGCGCGTTCTGCCGCTACTGGGCGAGCTATTGGCAGAAGCTCACGGGCGATAGCGTCGATTACCGCCCGTATCAGGAGGTTGCGGAACAATACCCCGCGATCCCGCTCGCAGATTTTCGCCGCGCGGTGCAATACATCACCCCCGGTGGCCACTATGCGAGCGCCGCCGAAGCCAGTTTCATGACCCTGAGCCACGCGCGTGGCAAGGGAATCTGGCTTGCGCTCTACCGAAAGCTGCCCGGCTTCGCGACCCTCTCGGAGCTGACTTACGCCTTCCTCGCCGCGCACCGCTCCGCCGCTTATCGCGTCAGTCTGTTTCTGTGGGGCAGGGACTTCGCACCGGCGCAAGCCGATCTCGTCTCATACCTGTTCCTGCGCTTGCTTGGGCTGATTTATCTTGCCGCCTTCGTCTCGTTCGGCGTGCAGGCGCTGGGTCTTATCGGCAGCCATGGCATTCTGCCGCTGGCCAAACTTGTCGACGCCGTAAGCGATCGCTTCGGCCCGGAACGTTTCTTCCTGATGCCGATGCTGTTCTGGTGCAATGCCAGTGATCTTGCCATTCAAGGCGTGTGCTGGGCCGGAGCGGGCCTGTCATTGTTGCTGGTGTTCAATCGACTGCCGCGCCTGAGCCTGTTTTTGCTCTATGTACTCTATCTCTCGCTGCTTTATGGCGGACAGGAGTTCATGAGCTACCAGTGGGACACCTTCCTGCTGGAGACCGGATTTCTGGCGCTGGTATTGAGTTTTGCAAACCGGACGGGCGTCTGGCTGATGCGCTGGCTGCTGTTCCGCTTCCTGTTCATGTCGGGCATGGTCAAGCTGCTCAGCGGCGATCCCAACTGGTGGAACCTGTCGGCGCTGTCATATCACTTTGTCACGCAGCCGCTGCCCACGCCGCTTGCCTGGTACGCGGCGCATCTGTCCTCGCGAGCACTGCAATTTGCCACCGGCGGGACGTTTTTCATTGAGCTGCTGCTGCCGTTCCTGATCTTCGCTCCGCGCCGGCTGCGATTCTTTGCCGCCTTCGGCATCCTTCTGCTGCAAAGCTGCATCCTGCTCACAGGCAACTACAACTGGTTCAACCTTCAGACCATGTTGCTGTGCTTACTGCTGTTCGACGATGCGGCACTCGAAAAAATCTTGCCGCGGCGGCTGATCGAACGGCTTGCGATAAGCCCCAGACATCCTGCGTCAGGAAAAGCCGTAGCCGTTATCGCTCGAGCATTGGCGCTGCTGCTCGTCTTCTGCAGCCTTGTGCAGATGGACATGCGATTCGGCGGCAGTCCGCCCGCGGATGCTCAGGCAGTTGAGCGGTTCATCGAACCGCTGCACGTCGTCAGCGGTTACGGTTTGTTCGCGGTAATGACCACGAAGCGCGACGAAATCGTGCTTGAGGGTTCCGCCGACGGCGTCGAGTGGCGTGAATACGAATTCCGCTACAAGCCAGGCGACGTGAAGCGCCGGCCGCCCTGGAACATCCCGCACCAGCCGCGCCTGGACTGGCAGATGTGGTTCGCTTCGCTCGACGACCCAAGAACTCTGCGCTGGTTTCCACAGTTCCTGAAGAGAATCCTGGAAAACGAGCCGGCGGTGACGGCGTTGCTGGAGAGGAATCCTTTTGCGGACAAATCGCCACTGTACGTGCGGGCGCAGTTCTACGACTACAGTTTTTCAAGCGCAGAGGAGAAGGGCGCGGGCGTCTGGTGGGACCGGCGGCCGTTGGGACTGTATTTCCCGGAGGTGCAGCTCAAGGGGAAGTGACTCACGGGATGCTCTACAGGATGAGTTGCCAATACCCGACGTCAATCCAACGCTTGAACTTGAACCCCACCTGCTCGAAGTGCGCCACCTTCCTGAAGCCAAATTTCTCATGCAGTGCGATGCTGGCATCGTTGGGGAGAGCTATTCCCCCGATCGCGGCATGGATGCCTCGCGCGCGCAGAGCCGCGACCAGCACGGTATAGAGGCTGGAGCCAATACCGCGTCTTGCATGGTCTGGAGCGACGTAGGCCGTCACTTCGACAGAGAAGCGATAGGCGTGCCGCACTCGCCATTTGGCGGCATAGGCGTATCCGACGATCGAACCGCCGGCCTCGGCTGTCAACCAGGGCAGCGACGCTGCGGCGACATCCTGCATGCGTCGCGCGATCTCCGCGGGCGGCACCGCTTCCTCCTCGAAGGTCACGACCGTCTGCCCGACGTAAAGATTGTAGATAGCGGCCACGCCGGCAGCGTCGTCAGCGTTGGCGGCTCGAACAGCAACGTTTTCCAGGTGCCGAAACGTCACCGGAGGTGGCTGCACTCAGACCACAGTAAGAAACGACACGCCATGCGTGCCGATGAAGCTATCCGCGCGCCGGCTTCCTGCGCCAGGCGTCCCGTAGTCACCGGCGTTGACGCGACGCACGCGGTTGCGATGCCAGGTGGCGACGAGTTCGGATAGCGGCAGTACGGCGGGCGTTTTTTCACCGTACAGCGCCTGATGCAGCGCGGGCAGTCGGTACCACGGCGTCGCCGGGCGCTCGTGATGCGCATTGTGAAAGCCGAAATTCAGGGTCAGAAGGTTCAGCCAGGGCCAGCGCGTCGACACCAGGTTGGAGTAGGTGTTGGCCTGTTCATACTCTCGATCCCGGCTGCCCCTCGGCACTGCCTGATCGGGGTCAACGACGTGTTGCTCAAAGCTGTGGTGGAACGCATCGAAGAAATTCAGCACATGCAGCAGCAGGCCATAGGCGAGCAAATAGAGTGCAAACGCCTTCAACGACCACAGGGCGAGCGCTGCCAGCAGCAGCGATCGGATCACGAGAATCCCGAGGGCGCGCGGCAGATAACGCCGCTGGCTACGCACCAGGATGGGCCGCCACACGATCTGCAGGTGCAGCAGCATCTCGGTGGCGGGGATATAGGCCCATTCAGCGGTCTGCAGCAGACGCCGCAGGGTTGGGTGCCGCTGCATCAGCCCCTTGAGGTCAAAACATATCAAGTCCACCCGATCGCGATGATGACGGATGTGGATGTGCCTGATGCGCTCAAACGAGGCATAGCTCGAGCCGGCGATGAAACCCAGCCACTCGCCGACCCGTCGATTGGCGGTCGCGCTGGCGAACAGCGTCTGATGTGCCGCTTCGTGAATCAGATATGCTGCAAGCGTCATGGTGTGGGTGCAAACAAGCACTCCGACAACATTCGACAGCACATCGTCTGCGCCCATCAGCACGAACGATGCCAGCCAGCCGACGCTGGTCCACATCAGCACCAGGGTGTTCGGCAGCACCCCCGCCGGCTCGCGAAACAGGTTCGACCGCAAAGGTGTATGCAGCGTCATCCCGAGGGATCCTCGCGGCCGGATATATCTACAGAAATGCCTGTAAAAATGTAAGTATATTGCTCCATAGGTGAAAATACCATGGGCCCTGGAAAAATCCCCCGCAGGCTGACCAATTCCGCGGCGCAGCGACTGGCGAGCCGGCAGCAGACCACACGCACGCGCTTTCTGCTCGCGTTGCGCGAACTCGACGACGCCTGGGTTGCCGCATTTCCCGAGACCGGATTCAGCGATGTTCATTTTTCGCGCCTTTTTACCGAACTATGGCTGCGGTCGGACACCGCGGTCACCAAGACGGATGCCTACGAACTGGTGACCGGCCTGAGCATTCAGACGGCCATGAAATATGTTCGCCGCGCAATCGAACAGGGTTATCTGCAGGAGTTGCCTAACCCGTCCGACGGCAGATCGCGTCTGCTGCGCATGTCGCCATTGCTGCGTGAGCGATTCGCCCAGGTGATTGATCGGGCCGATAAGGCATTTGCCGCCGTACTTGGCCGCCGCTGAACGCCGATCTCTTGTCACGGCGTCAGTGCATGGCGGCCCCGCCGTCGACGCTCAGGCACTGGCCAGTAATGTAGCTCGTGTTCGGGTGGGCCAGGAACAGCACTGCGTTGGCGACCTCGGCGGGCCGGCCGATGCGCCCCGCAGGATTGCGGACTTCTTCTTTCCTGACTTCTTCGCTGATGCTGTCCCACCTCAACATCGGCGCGTCGATCGGTCCCGGAGCAATCGCATTGACTTGTATGTCGGGTCCGAGCTCACGCGCCCACGAGCGCGTCAGCGTGAGGATGGCGCCCTTGCTCGCTGCATAGCAGCTTTGGCCGCTGCGCCCGATGAAGGCCAGCTCCGAGGCGATGTTGATGATGCGGGCGCCGGGCAGCATGTGCTTCAAGGCCTCACGGGAGACAAGAATGGTTCCTCGCACGTTGACACCGAAGATCCGGTCGAAATCCCTGACGTCAAAACTGGCCAGGGAATTCTCGCCATCGGCGCCGGCACAGTTCACCAGCACGTCGATCGTGCCCAATTGTGCAGCGCTGCGTGCCACTGCCGCGATCACCTCCTGCTCGTTCAACAGATCCGCCGTGATCGTCGGCACGTCGCCGACTGCCGCAACGCGGTCGATTCCCACCACGGCGGCGCCCGCCGCGGCGAAGGCCTGCGCAATGGCGCGGCCAATGCCGCCGCCCGCTCCGGTCACCAGCACCGACCTGCCTTTGAAATCGCTCATCGCGCCGCACCCCGCATGAACTCCGCGCGCACTGCGGATGCAATCCGGGCGATGACCTCATCGGCGATGAGAGCGCCCTTTTCCCGGCTTGCGGCGCGCGCCGAGGACAGCACGCCGGATGCCGGAACCCATTCGGTGCGCGTCGGATACATGTCATAGGGAGGAAATTGCGCTGCGGGTTCGTCTGGGATGAGGTCGATGCGGACCAGTTCCGGATGCAGGTGCAGCATCATCGAGGTCTCGATCACCGCCGCATGCTCGAGCGCAAAGCCGGGAAATCCCTGGGGAAAGACCGTGACGAGGGTTTGTTCGGTGCAGAAATCCCAGTACTCCAGACGCATCACGGACAGCCGCGAGTCGCCGCAGTCGCGCAGACCGAGATCGACCCCCTCGATCAGGAACCACTGGTTTTCGTAGTGACCGTTGATGAGCACCAGGCGCTCGACACCGTGGCGGGCGAATTCACGAATCGTGTCTCGGACCTGGCCGATAAGAGTCGCGGCATCGAGGCTCGTGGTGCCGCAAAAGTGCTGCCCACCGCCGCATTTGGGTTGGGACTTATAGCCGTAGGACAAGGCCGGGGCGACGATTCCGCCCACCGCCGCAGCCGCTGCGGTGGCGATCGCCGTAGCCAGCAGGGCGTCGGTGCCGAGCGGCAGGTGCGGGCCGTGCTGCTCGAGGGCTCCGACTGGCAGGAATACCGGCACCTGCGAGCTCACTCGAGCACGATACTCCACCCAGCTCATGCGATTCATGTGGACTTCGGCCATAACGGGCTCCACGTCCTGTAGATACAATAGCCACCGTCAAGTCTCAGTCCAGCAGGATCGGTTCGAATCCAACGTCTGGCGCGGTGTGACTAGAGTGACCAAACCGGCAGGCTGACGAAGCCGCTCGAACTTGCCATTTCTGCCGTTAATCGGCAAGTTGAATCTACGAACCGATGAGCACGAGTGAGACATTTCTAATCGCCATGGGGATTATTTTCTTTGTCCCTTACCTGGTCTGGCGCGTGGCGAAGACCGAGTACTACGCACCGTTGGTGGTAGTGCAGATCACTACGGGAATCCTGCTCGGCCCGGGAATACTGGGCGCTCTTTATCCTCACTACTACGCCTTCATCTTCAATTCGGCTGTTGTCCAGGCGCTCAACGGCATCGCTTGGTGGGCGGTCATGAGTTTTGTTTGGATCGCCGGGGTGGAGCTTGATCTGGTTGGAGTCTGGGTATATCGCAGAGAGAGTGGCATTACTGCCGGCCTGGCATTGGGCGTACCTATGCTGATGGGTTGCGCGGCGGCGTTCGGGCTAGTTCGATTCGGCGGTTGGATTGGCCCCAATGCCGCGATCTGGCAATTCGTTCTGGGTATCGGTATGGCCTGTGCCGTGACGGCGCTACCGATACTGATCCTATTTATGGAGAAGCTGGAGATCCTGCGCCAGCCAATCGGTCAGCGCGTTTTGCGCTACGCAAGCATGGACGATGTGGCGATCTGGGGTGTGCTTGCGTTGATCCTAATGGACTGGCACCGCATGGGTAAGCAGTTGAGCTTCCTGATCACATTTGCGATTGCAGCCTCGGCTTTTCGCTGGCTCATGGTCCGGTTGCCGGAGCGTGACCGATGGTATGTCGGCCTGATTTGGCTGGCGCTGTGCAGCCTCGGAGCGGACTGGTCGGGCCTACATTTTATGGTGGGCGCCTTCCTGTCCGGCGCCATCATGGACAGTCATTGGTTTGATCAGAAGCAGATGGATACGCTGAGGCAGAATGTACTACTAATCATGATGCCGGTGTTTTTCCTCAGCACGGGCTTGCGCACTAACTGGACGATGGGCGGACCGGCGGTGCTGCTGGCAGCCGGTGTACTGCTGATTGCCTCAGTCAGCGGCAAATTGCTCGGTACACGGCTTGCCGGGGCCATCTTCCGGTGGCCACCGGGCGAGAGTTCCTTGATCGGCTGGCTGCTGCAAACCAAAGCGCTGATCATGATTATCTTCGTCAATGTCCTTCTCGATAAGGGAATCATAACCAGCACCACATTCACCGCATTACTGCTCATGGCCGTGGGCAGCACGATGCTGACGGTGCCCATGGCGATGCCCATATTGCGGCACCTGAAGACGCCTATTTTCAAAGACGCTTAGGCGCACCGCCGGCAGCGGGGCAATGCGCGGCGGGCTGCAAACTGCCCAGTTGCTACAATGACTGCATCGGCTAGTGTGTACCTGCGACTGCCAATATGAAGCTCCAGTGAGCGATACGCGGGTACGCCGTTCGAGACCTGTTCGCATTAAGAGGGGGCATTATGACGCACAGCAAGACGTCGCTCGTGATCGGATTGACTTTCGTCGCCACACTGGGCGGACTGCTGTTTGGCTACGACACGGCGGTGATCTCCGGTGCGGTGAGTTCGATCGACGCGAACTTCATCGATCCATTGAATCTGCCGGAGACCGCACGCAGCAGCCTTTCCGGCTGGACGGTGTCGAGCGCTCTGTTCGGCTGCGTCCTGGGCGCGATCGTCGCCGGCTGGGTGTCGAAGGCGATCGGCCGCAAGGGCGGCATGCTGGTGGCCGGCGCCCTGTTCCTGATTTCTGCGGCGGGCTCCGCCTTTCCTGAGTTTGGTCTGGGACCGATCGGCGAAATGGGTCCCAAGGCGCTCACACCGTTCATCCTCTACCGCATTCTGTGTGGTGTCGGCGTGGGCATCGCCTCGATGCTGTCGCCGTTGTACATCGCCGAGATCTCGCCGAGCCAGATTCGTGGACGTCTGGTGTCGTTCAATCAGCTCTCCATCGTGGGCGGCATCCTGCTGGTCTATTTTGTGAACTGGGCGATTGCCTCACAGGGCGACGAAGCCTGGATCAGGACCACGGGCTGGCGACTGATGTTGCTCTCCGAGGCGATACCGGCGGTGCTGTTTCTTGGCTTGCTGACACTGGTCCCCGACACACCGCGTTGGTATGTGATGAAGGGCCGCAGCGACACGGCGCAGGCGGTGCTGGCACGCCTGGTTGGAGACGACGAAGCGCGCACCACCATCAGGGAAATCGAGCAGTCGCTGGTCGTGCCGGCGCACTCGAAGCGGGTGAGCTTGTTCGCCTTCGGCAGGCTGGTGATCGTAGCTGGCATCATGCTGTCGGTATTTCAGCAGTTCGTCGGAATCAATGCAGTGCTCTACTACGCGCCACTGATGTTCAGGAACCTCGGCGCCTCGACCGATTCGGCGCTGTTGCAGACCGTCATCGTCGGCCTGGCGAACGCCATCTTCACGGTCGTAGCGATCCTGACGGTCGACCGGCTTGGGCGCAAACCGCTGCTGATCATCGGCGGCGTCGTGATGGGCGCGGCGATGGTCACGCTGGGCTTCCAGTTCCAGGCCAACGCCGTCGGTACCGGGCCGCTCATTTCCGCCATTGCCTATATCGCCGGGTTCGCGCTGTCGTGGGGACCGGTGACGTGGGTATTGCTGTCCGAAATGTTCCCAAATTCCATCAAGAACCGCGCCATGGCGCTCGCGGTGGCGGCGCAGTGGATTGCCAATCTGTTCGTTTCATGGACATTCAAGATCCTGATCGGCAACTCAGCGCTGAATGCGCTGTTCAATCATGGTTTCCCATACTGGATTTACGGCGGCATGAGTTTCCTCGCCGCCGCTTTCGTGTATTTCTACGTGCCGGAAACCAAGCGGCGCACGCTCGAGGAAATCCAGAATCTGTGGTCCAAGGACGAGGCTCACGCCGCATGAACGACTGTCTCGACCCGTGGCGTCAGCCCCACAATCGCTTCGAAGCGATCTGGGCGCCTTCCACCATCGCGGCGAGCTTCAGGTACGCGATGTCCGGTTCGACCGGTCCGAAGCCTGCGAAGGTCCCGAACCCGCAGTCGGTACCGGCAATGACCCGTTCGCGTCCGACGATGTCGGCATAGCGTTCGATCCGCTGCGCCACCAGAAGCGGATGCTCGATGTAGTTGGTGGTGGTCGCCAGAACGCCGGGAATCAGGATCTTGTCATCCGGTATGGTGGCGTTGTCGAACACAGTCCACTCATGGGCGTGACGCGGATTGGCGGCCTCGAACAGCAGCGCCTGTGGTTTCGCTTTCAGAACGATCGGCAACAGCCGTTCCATCGGCACGTCGTGATGGTGAGGACCTTCGTAGTTTCCCCAGCAGACGTGCATGCGAACGCGGTCCGCCGGTATGTTCCTCAGTGCATGGTTCAGAACCTCGATATGCCGCGCGGCGAGACGCTCGAACTCCTCCATTGAGCGATCGCGGTACATGGTGTGACGGCCCATCGCCAGATCGGGGGCGTCGATCTGCAGTACGATACCGGCTTCGACGATCGCCTCGTATTCGCTGCGCAGCGCCTCGGCGAGAGCAGTCAGATAGTCGTCCTGCGTCGGGTAGTAGTCGTTGGGCTGAAACAATGCGATGACGCCCGGAGAGGCTGCGTTCAGGAATGCATCCGCGGGCGACGAGGCGCGGATCGCGGCCTGCATGTTCTGCAGGTCGGCCCGCAGCGGTGCGCTATCTTCCAGCCTGACTTCCCCGGTACAGCGCGGTCGTCGGTACTTGGCGGTCGAGCCTCTCTCCGCCAGCTTCTTGAGCAGCCCCGGGAACTCGACCAGGTCCTGACCGGGCTCGCGCGGCGTGTCGCCGGAAAAACCGGAGAGCCGCTTCGCGATGTAAGTAGCGTAGCTGATCTTGCTCATCTCACCGTCGCTGACGATGTCGATGCCGATGGCGACCTGTCGGCGCACCACCTGCGCTACACCATCGGCGATGACGGCCGCATCGGCACGCGCATCTGCCACCGGGCCTCGTTCCCGCGCAAACAGCACGTCGGTCACCGCCTGGCTGCGCGGCAGGCTCCCGACATGCGTCGTCAGGATTCGATCCGTGCTGTGGCGCATGGCTCGCTGGAGGGGATCAGCGGTAGACGTTGTTCGACTTGTGATCCCCTGCAAGCCAGCGCTGCAAGGTCTGGTGGGCATCGGCACGGCGCTCGCGGCCGATCTGCTC
>Ga0209006_10001013_pt1 | contig 25919 bp, 19 predicted proteins | sample JacPin_JW_Ref_O2_FD_188567 | JGI IMG/M metagenome (GOLD analysis project Ga0209006, IMG submission 188567) | Forest soil microbial communities from Algoma, Ontario, Canada - Jack Pine, Ontario site 1_JW_Ref_O2 (SPAdes) (version 2) | ecosystem: Environmental > Terrestrial > Soil > Boreal...
GATCGCGAGGTCGTGCACCGGGCGCTCGGCGAAATGGGCCGCGCGCTGCTTGGCGCCGGGCATTTCCATGCGGGCGTGGCCGCGGGTGGTCCAGCGGCACATCATGGCGTGGGTGACCTCGGCGTGAAACTGGATCGCGAAGCCCGAGCCGTAGCGCAAGGCCTGGATCGGAAAGATGTCGCCCTCGGCGAGCAGCTCGGCGCCGTGCGGCAGGTCGAAGCCCTCGCGGTGCCACTGGTAGACCACGTCGGGCCAGTTGCCGCAGACGGCGCGCGCCGCGTCGGCCACACGGATGGGATAATAGCCGACCTCGGCCTTGCCCTCCGGGTGGTAGGCGACGCGGGCACCGAGGTGTTTGGCGAGCATCTGGGCGCCGAGGCAGATGCCGAGGAAAGGCTTGTTCTCGGCAAGCGGCACCGCGATCCAGTCGATCTCGCGGCGGATGAAGTCGTCGGTGTCGTTGGCGCTCTGCGGACCGCCGAAAATGACCGCGCCCGCATGGGCCGCGAGCGTCTCCGGCAGCGGATCGCCGAAGCGCGGCCGGCGGATGTCGAGCGGCACGCCCATCTTGGTCAAATAGTGCCCGATCCGCCCCGGGATCGAGTGCTCCTGGTGCAGGACGAGCAACACCGGCCGATGGGGGGCCGATGCGGTTGTGCGCGGATGCAGTGGCGCGTGCATGACTGCTGCGAATTCCTACCCGCCTGATGCCGGTTTGCAAGACCCGTGCCGGCTGGGCCTCCCATGACCTGCAGGCGGACCTTGGCGCAAGCCGACCAGTCCCCCGGCGCTCACGCCGCGCCCTCCCCGGCGTCGCCGGACCCGGCGGCAGCCGCCACCCGCTCGCGCAGGGCGATACGGTCGCGCGACGATACCGCCAGCAGGTCGGCGACCCGCCACATCACGTTCGCCTCGAACTCGCTCACCTTGCCGTCCGCATAGACCATCTCCCACAGCATCTCGACGATGTGCAGCCGCCCGGCCTCGTCGAGGGTGCGCATCAACAGGCTGGTGAAATGATAGAAGTCGACCGCCTCGCGGTCGTCGGCGGCAGCCTCCGCGATCAGCGCGTCGGTCGCCGCCGCATCGAGCGCGAATTCCCGCTCGAGGATCGTGTGCAGCTTGCGACGCTTCACCTCGGTGAGCTCGCCGTCGAGCGTCGCGATATGGACGAGCAGCGCCGCGGCGGCGCGCCGATAGTCGTTCTCGGCAAACTGGTCCTGCGGCTTCTTGTCGTCGATCAGGTCGGCAAAGAATCGTCTCAGATCGTCCAGCATGTCGGGCCCTGCAAATCTCTCCCGCGCCATGCGGGCGGAGCGTCCGGAAGGACGGCTGTGCGCGGCCGCAAACAAGCGCTAGCGCACGGCCCGGTGGCTCCGGATGCTCTCGGCGAGCAAAGCGAGATTGTTGGCAATATAGGGATTGCGCGGGTCTTTCGCCCGCGCTTCCAGCAGGGTGTCGCGCGCATGCGCGTAATCGCCGCGCAGCATGTAGGAATAGCCCTGGTTGTTGAGGAGCTCCGGCGTGCGGCCCATCATGGCATAGAGCTGCTTGTAGGCGCGGTCGGCGAGATCGAAGCGCTTGAGCCGGTCGTAGGACGCGGCAAGCCCGAGCCAGGCGTCCGCGTCGCGCGGTCCCTGCTCGACCGCCTGGCGGAAATAGTGCTCGGCCAGGCCGTAATTGCCCTGACGGAAATTCATCCGGCCGAGGCTGAGATCATCGTTCGGGGTGCTCGGGGTCGCGGGCGGCACCGCGTCGACCGGCGGTCCCTTGTCGCCGATATCGTGCGGACCGATGTCGTGCGGACCGATCGAGCCGGTCGTATCGGCGGGCGCGGCGGTCTTGGTGCCGAAGAGATCGGGGGTCTTGAGCGACGTGGTCTCGCAGCCGGACAGCCACAAAAGGCCCGTCACCGCCACAATGACGCTACGCTTGACACCAACGCTCATGCACTGCGCCCCCCGGGCGCCGGAGAAAGCTCTCTTGGGTCCAAGGCCTGGATCGAAGGCACCTGGGTCGAAAGGCACCGGCGCGCGAGTGAAGTGGTGCTGCGCAACCCCGTAACGACCCTAGGCGACGGTGGTTAAGAATTTCTCGCCGGTGTCCCTAAGCGGCCGTTCGGTCACGGTATTTTGGTCCGCGCGCGCATATCCCGGCGAAGTGGCCACCGGTTCGCCGTTAAGGATATGCGCAGATCAAAGAGCTTGGAGCGCGTTCCGATTGCGCAGGAATGGAACGCGCTCCAAGGGCCGGAACGGAACCCCGAATCGGTCAGTAGGCACCCATTTTGATGCGCACGAAGACCGGCAGCAGGATGACGACGAACAGCACCGGGAAGACGCAGACCATCAGCGGGATCGCGAGCTTGGACGGCAGCGCGTAGGCCTTTTCCTCGGCGGTCGACAGGCGCCTATGGCGCATGTCCTCGCTGTAGACCCGCAACGCGTCGGTGATGCTGGAGCCGAGCTCGGCCGATTGCTGGATCAGGGTCGCGAAAGAGCGCACCTCGACGAGGCCGAGGCGGTCGCCGAAATGTTCCAGCGCCTCGCTCATGGTGCGGCCGGCGCGGATTTCGAGGTTCGCCATGTGAATGTTGGCGCTGAGGTTGGGGTAGGACTCGCCGAGCTCGCGGCCGACCCGCTCGAACGCCGACGCCATGCCGAGGCCAGCATCGGCGCACACCACCAGGAGGTCCATCATGTCGGGGAAGCCGGCGCGGTATTCCAGCCGGCGCCGCGAGACGATGCGATCGAGGACGAGGCTCGGCCCCAAATAGCCCAACAGACCCGCAACGCCGACGGCCGGCCATTGCAGGCCGGCCTTGGCGGTGAGCATGGGGACGAGCACGAAGGCCAGCGCCCCGAGCACCACCGCCAGGATACCGCGGGTGAGGAAGAAAAAACCCACCGCGCGCGCGTCGAAGATGCCGGCCTGCACCAGGCGCTGGCGCAGCGCCTTCATGCTCTTGTTGTCCATCGACGAGTAGTGCTTGGTGGTGCGATCGAGCAGGCGCTGCGCCGCCTTCATGCCGGAATTACGCAGCGAATTGCTGCCGCCCCCCGACATCAGGTCCTCGGTCCTGATGCCCGCGGCGCGGCGCCGCACAGTCCCGCGCACCCGCACCGCCCGCATGAAGAAGAAGGCCACCAGCGCGGTCGGAATGAAGACGAGCGCCATCACGACCAGATTGGCGAAGGCGCCATTCGTCGGGATCATGTCGAGCAGCGTTTCCATCGCTTATGCCATTCTCATCACGCTGCAGCCCATTGTTCGAGCATGCTCTAAATCTTGAAGTTCACCATCTTGTACATCGCGAGATTGCCCACCAGCATCCAGCAGATGGCGGCGCCGAGGATCATCTTGGTCATGTCGTATTGCCATACGCTGCCGTAGAAATCGGGCGCCACCACCTGGACGACGCCGAACATCAGGATCGGCAGCGACGAGAGGATCAGCGCCGACGCGCGGCCTTCGGCGGCGAGCGCACGCACCTTGCGCCGCATCTTGAAGCGCTGGCGGATGACCGCCGACAGGTTCTCCAGGATCTCGCCGAGATTGCCGCCGGTCGATCCCTGGATCGCGACCGCGGTGACGAACAGCGGCAGGTCGTCCTGGCCGACGCGCGAATAGAGGTTGCGCATCGCGGTTTCCAGGTCGGCGCCGTAGGTGACCTCGTCGGCGACGAGGCCGAATTCGGTGCCGATCGGATCGGGCATCTCGCGCGCGACCATGTTGACGGCGATCGGCACCGGATGGCCGGCGCGCAGGCTGCGCACGATGATGTCGATGGCGTCGGGAAACTGCGAGCCGAATTTCTTCTGCCGGCGGGCGCGCAGCACGCGCAAGGTGAAATACGGCAGGAAAATCCCGCTGAACAGCGCGCCGAGCAGTCCCTGGACGATACTGCCGCGCAGCACGACCAGCGCGACCAGCGTGACGGCGGCCGCGATGGCGGCGAACATGCCGATGCGCGACAGGCCGACCGAGATGCCCGACTGCACGATCAGCCGGTTGAGCGCGATCGCGGGGAGGCGGAAATCGCCGCTCGTCGTCAGGCCACGCGCGCGCCGCAGCTCCACCAGGATGCCCTGGCGGTCGACCGTGTCGTTGAGGAGCGACAGCCGGCGGTTGATCCGGTTGCGATAGGACGCCGCCGAGAAGAACAGCAAATAGACGCCTTCGCCGAACAGGATGGCCGAGACCACCGCGAAGGCGTAGATCGCATATGTCGGGTCGATGTTGAGCGACATGGGTCTAAACGATCGGCGTCACTTTGGTTTGAGCATGATCTTCTGCGAAAACCGGTGTCCACTTTTCGGGATCATGCTCACAGCGGCTGGCTCGGGTCGAAGTAGTTCGACGGGATCTTGATGCCCTTGGCGATGAGATCGGTGAGGAAGCGCGGGCGAATGCCGGTCGCCTGGAAGTGGCCCTGCACGCTGCCGTCCTCCAGGGTGCCGGTGCGCACGAACTTGTAGATTTCCTGCATCTGGATGATGTCGCCCTCCATGCCGGTGATCTCGGCGATGCTCATGACGCGGCGCTTGCCGTCGGACAGGCGCGAGAGCTGCACGATCAGGCGGATGGCGGCCGCGATCTGGCCGCGGACGCTGGCGATGGTCATCGGCAGGCCGGCCATGCCGATCATCTGCTCGAGGCGCGAGATGGCGTCGCGCGGCGTATTGGCGTGAATCGTCGCCATCGAGCCCTCGTGACCGGTGTTCATCGCCTGCAGCATGTCGAAGGCTTCCTCGCCGCGGCACTCGCCGAGGATCACGCGATCGGGCCGCATGCGCAGCGCGTTCTTGACGAGATCGCGCTGGCGGATCTCGCCCTTGCCCTCGATGTTGGGCGGCCGCGTCTCCATGCGGCCGACGTGCGGCTGCTGCAGCTGCAGCTCGGCCGCGTCCTCGATGGTGACGAGACGCTCCTTGTCGGAGATGAAGGCGGAGAGGGCGTTGAGCATCGTCGTCTTGCCCGAGCCGGTGCCGCCCGAGATGATGGTGGTGACGCGCGCCTTGACGGCGGCGGCGAGCAGCTCGCCCATCTGCGGCCGCAGCGCGCCGATGTCGATCAGCCTGTTGAGGTTGTACGGCCGCTTGGAGAACTTGCGGATCGATACCAGCGGCCCGTCGACCGCGACCGGGCGCACCGCGACGTTGACGCGCGAGCCATCGAGCAGGCGCGCGTCGCAGAGCGGATGCGATTCGTCGACGCGGCGGCCGACCGCGGAGACGATCTTGTTGACGATGCGCAAGAGATGCTGCTCGTCCTTGAAGCGCACCGCGGTCGGCTCGAGAATGCCGCCGCGCTCGACGTACACGCATTCGTGGCCGTTGATCAGGATGTCGTTGACGCTCGCATCCTTGAGCAGCGGTTCGATCGGACCGAGGCCGGTCATCTCGTCGAGGATTTCGTTGACGAAGCTGGCGAGCTCCTGGGCGTTGAGCGCGAGCCGCTCGACCAGGATGTATTGCGAGACCAGCTGCTGGACGTGCTTGCGGATTTCCTCTTCGGGCAGCTTTTCCAGCGCCGAGAGGTTGATTTCCTCGATCAGCTTGCGGTGCAGGCGCACCTTGGCGTCGAGCAGCTTGTCGGTCAGCAGCCGGTCTGACGATGGCGTGGACACGTGCGCCGGCGCCGGCTGCGGCGCCAGCATCAGCGGCATGATCGGATCGGGTTCGCGCTCGTCTTGCGGGAATACGGTCCATGCCACTGCCTCGACCGGCGGCGGCGGCGGCGGCGCCGACGGCCCCGGGGCCGCCAATGGCGCGACAGCCGCCGGCGAAAGCTCCGGCGTTGCGCGGCGCGTGTTGAATCGACTCGCCATGGCTAAGGCTCAGCTCACCCCTTGCATTGTCCGGCCGCGCGCTGCCTTTGTTCGGACATGTGCTAGGACCGCGCCCAGGACAGTGCCAGTTTCTTCTGCGGTGCAGCGCCTGCCGCCTTGTCGGGGGGCGGCGCGATCAGTTTCTTGAGCTCGGCCGTGATCTTGTTGCCCGGCTTGACCTCGTCGAGCGGGACGCCGCGGTCGATCGCCTCGCGCACCAGCGCGTAATTGTTGGGAATGGCGGCGACGAAATCCTTGCCGATCGCCTGTTCGACGTCGCTCTTGCGCAGGCCGGAGCCGAACAGCCGCTGCTCGAAGCGGTTGATGATGACGCCTGGGCGCTGGCCCTCGCCCAGCCGCTCGCTGATCGCGGCGACGAGCTGCTTGGCGTGCTTGAGGCCGGGCACGGTCATCTCGCTGACGATGAACAGACGGTTGGAGCCGAGCAGCACGCTGTCGGTCCACGAGAACCAGGTGCGCGGCATGTCGATCACGACGTAGTTGAAGTGCGACGAGACGAGATCGAGCAGTCGCGTCACCATGTCGGGATCGAACGAGCGCATCTCCGCCGGTCGCGGGGGCGCCGCAATGACGGCGAGGCCGGACGCGTGATAGGCGGTCATCACCTCGAGCAGCTGGCGATCGAGCCGTTCGGGGCGCGATTCGATCTCTTTGAGCTCGAGCCGCGGCTCGAGATCGAGATAGTCCGCGCAGGTGCCGTTCTGGAAATTGAGATCGACCAGGCAGGTCGCCGGCCGCGTCTTGCCGTGACCACTGTTGAGCAGGAGCAGCGCGGTCTGGATCGCGAGGGTGGTGACGCCGCAGCCGCCGCCGGCGCCGAGATAGGTGAAGATCTGTGCCTCGGTCTGCTCCGGCGCGGCAGGCGCCTGGACGACGCGCGCGCAGGTGCGCACCAGCTCGACCGGCTGCACCGGCTTGACCAGAAAATCGGCGACCCGCATCAGCAGCAGCTGGCGCGCCGTATCCCTGTCGAAGTTCGGCGTGATCACCACGACGGGCGGCCAGCCGTTGAGGCGCCCCATCAGCCGCGTGAGCGCGGCAAGCTCCGACTCCTGGGCGGGATCGAGATCGACGACGATGACGGTGAGGTCCTCGCCGACGACCTTCGCCTCGTTGGCGGACAGCGGTCCGCTGATCACCCCAAGCTCGATCTGTCCCGCCGACGCGAAGGTCGAACGCACCGATTCCTCGAACGCGGCGTCGGCCGTGACGACCAGCACCTTGGTCTTGCTCGAACCTGCCTTGGAGCGGCTGTTACGCATGGCGATCTCGCGTCAATGCTCGGCAACGGATGTTGCGTCTCGTGCGGGCTATCTCACTCCCGCGGTCGTCGTCGCGCTGGCGGCGGCGGCCGGCGCCGGCGTGCAGCCCGGCTGCACGGCCTGCGCCGCGCCGGCGTAGCCCGCGCTGCCGCTCGTGGTCGTGCCCTTCGGCTGGATGACCTGGCAGGTGCGGTAGCGCTCGATCGCGCTCTGCACCACCACGCCGTTGGCGGCGATGTTGCGGTCGGCACTCGCCGGCGGCCATGGGTCGATGGTCTGGGTGGCGAGCGCGGTCGCCACCGCGTCGTTGGCGGCGAACGACACCGTCTCGCGCCGGTCGTAGTAGAGGTCCGAGCAGCCCGCCAGCATGGCGGCGAGCAGCACGCCCGCGCCGACCCTCATCATCTTACTGCGCCGCCGCATTGATGCCCCCCTTCGGCAATTCGAGCATGTGCCCGATCGGCCCGCGCTCGACCATCGCGCCGCCGCCACGCACCTCGGTGCGCGGCACCTCGTTGCGGTTCTTGAGGAAGAAATCGATGTCGTTTGGCGCCAGCGTGGTGTCGAGCGGCGTGCGCACATCATCGCCCGGCCGCGTCGGGTTCACGAGATGTGGTGTCACGATGATGATCAGGTCGGTTTCGTTCTTCTGGTACGACTTGCTGGAGAACAGCGCGCCGAGCACCGGCACGTCGCCGAGCCACGGCAGCTGCTGCTGGGCGGTCGACAGGTTGTTCTGCAGCAGGCCGGCAAGCACGAAGCTCTGGCCGTCCTTGAGCTCGAGCGTCGTCGTCGCGCGGCGCACCGTCAGCGCCGGCACCACGATGCCGTTGCCGATCGCGACGCTATTGCTCGGGTCGAGCTGGCTCACCTCGGGAATGATCTTGAGGTTGATCAGGTTGCCGTTGAGCACGGTCGGGGTGAACGCGAGGCTCACGCCATACTGCTTGTAGTCGACCGTGATCTGCCCGGCGCCGAGTCCCGGCACGGGAATCGGATATTCGCCGCCGGCGAGGAAGTTCGCGGTCTCGCCCGAGAGCGCGACCAGGTTCGGCTCGGCGAGGCGGCGAACGAGGCCTTGCTGCTCCAGCGCATTGAGCATCGGATCGATCTGCAGGCCCTTGAGGACCATGTTGCCGGCGATGAAGCCGAACGGCGCGGTCGCGGTGCCGATGACGCCGGCGGCGCCCGGCGCGATGCCTGCCGCATTGACGAGCGAGGTGATCGGCGAGGTGGTCGACGTCGAGGTGATCGGCAGCACCGAGGCCGGCTGGCCGGAGCCGATATTGGCGATGAAATTGCCCTGGCTGCCGGGCCGCGGGCCGATGTTCCACTGCACGCCGAGCTCGCGGTCGGCCTCGCGCGAGGCCTCGATGAAGCGCACCTCCAGCATCACCTGCTGCGGCTGCATCACCTGGACCGAATTGATGATCTCGGGGCCGAATTGCTTGGCGACCTGCACCGCCTCGTCGAGCGCGACACCGTCGGTCGCGCTGCCGGACAGGAGGATGCGGCCGTTCACGGTCGACACGCGGATTTTGTTGTGCGGAAATCGCCGCGCCAGCTCGGCGGCGAGCGCCGAGGTATCGTAGGAGACCTCGACGTCGAACACGCCGATCAGCCGCTTGTCGCCGCCGTAGATCGAGACGCGCGTGGTGCCGATCTTCTTGCCGAGGATCGACAGGGTGTGGTCGGTCAGCGCGTTGACGTCGGCAATGTCCGGATTGCCCACCATGATGTCGACGAAGGGCTGGTCGGTGCGCACGTCATCCGATTTGCCGACCGCGACGACGATCGAGGCGGTGCGGTTGCCGGCGCCGACCATGATCATCCGCTGCGCCTGCGCGGCGCGCGTGAAGCCCGGCAGGCCCGGCCCCGCGGCGACGACGAGCGCCATCGCGAGCGATCCGAGCGGCGAGCGCCACGCGCGACGCCGGCGCGCCCGCGAGGTCCCGTCCGAGGTCCTGTCCATGAGCCGGGTGCGCGGCACCGCGGCATCTTGATGTTTTTCGTTCTTCACATCGGCCTCCCCGCCTTGTGATCCGTTGCGCCCGCCGGCAAATCCCCATTCGGCGGCGTGGCGCATCAATGCATGGTTCCTTGCCCCACGGTCGCGGCCGCATGAGCTCCGCGATCGTCCTTCGGCACGCTGTAGAGGGTCCGGGTCTCGGCACGCGTGATCGCGATCGTCGCGAACCGGCCTTTGTCGTCGGCGTCGTCGGAAGCATGCGTGCTCATGAGATCGGTGAGCGTGATCGGCCGCGACGGCGTCGGCTCCGCGTCGCCGGCCTTGCGCAGCGCCAGCGCGAGCGTGCCGATCTGGCTCGCCAGCGACAGCTTCTGCGCGCCCGCGATGTCGACCTCGAGCGTGACCGCCTTGGCGACCGAGGGCTTGTCGGCGCGCTCGTCGGCGAGCTGGTCGATTGCCAGCACCTTCACGTTCTTGAGCACCACGTCGTTGATCGCCGCACCCTTGTCGATCTGCCGGCTCAGCATCACGTCGACGCGGTCGCCCGGCAGCACGAAGCCGGCGACGCCGTCCACGTCGTTGACGCGGATGGTCATCGCCTTGAAACCCTCGGTGATCATCGCCGAAAGCGTCGCGCGCTCGCCCGGCCCGGTGATCTTGGACGCGAGCACCGGCTCGTTCGCTTCGATCGCGGTGAGCACGACGCGCTTGCCGCGCGCGAGCACATCCTTGATCGACTTGAAGCCGCCCTGCGGAATGGCATCGGCCGGCCACGGCAGCTCGCGCAGCGCCGCCGCCGTGACCTCGTTGCCGAAGCGGAGCTGGCGGCTCGCCACCACCAGCGTCATCGTCGCGGTCGGCTTGGTCTTTTGCGCCTCGAGACTCTTGAGGCGCGCCTCGGCCTGCGAATTGAGCCAGGCCTGCGCCACATAGACCGCGAGCAGCCCGAACACGGCCGCTACGGCGATCATGATGATGGTACTGCTGCGCACGGCTACGTTCCTGAATTTGTTCCCGCTTTTGGCGGGCTCGTCGTGATCAATATAGAAACGTCGACAGTATTGAATCAGTGAACGATAAGGATGTTCTGCCGCTATGCTGAAATTTGGCTGAAGGTGTATTGTTTACGAAACGTGCAAAATCCAATAAACTTATGCGTAACCTTGAAAGGGATTCACCATGTTCATCCCGCACGAACCATGACCGACGCACTCGTCAAATCCGCCATGCAGCATTGGGCGCCGCGCCTCGTCGCGAACGGCGTCGTGCTCACCGACTTCGAGGAGATCACCGCCTCGCTCGGCGGCTGGAACGACTGGTGCGCTGCCTGGTCGGCGCGCGCCGCGATCCACGAAGAGCTCGGGCGGCAGGCGCTCGCGGCCCAGAAGCACCTCAGCGCCGGCGAGCATCTGCAGCGTGCCGGCGTTTACTATCACTTCGCCAAGTTCCTGTTCGTGCACGATCTCGCGCAGATGAAGGCCGCGCACACGAAGGCGGTCGAGTGCCGCCGGCTCGCGCTGCCCTATCTCGCGCCGCCGGGCGAACGAGTCGCGATCCCGTTCGAGGGCAGGACGCTCTACGGCATCCTGCGCAGGCCGACGGGCGTCGCCAAACCACCTGGAATACCGCCGCCCGTGATGGCGATGGTGTGCGGGCTCGACTCCTGCAAGGAAGAGACCGACGCCTACGAAGCGCCGTTCCTGGCGCGCGGCATCGCGACGCTCGTCTTCGACGGGCCCGGCCAGGGCGAAGGCGAATATGATTTCCCGATCCGCGGCAACTACGAGACCGCCGTCAAGGCAGTGCTCGATTTCATCGAAACGCGGCCCGATCTCGATTCAGCACGCATCGGCTTGTGGGGCGTGAGCCTGGGCGGCTACTACGCGCCGCGCGCGGCTGCGTTCGAGCCGCGCGTGAGGGCCTGCGTTGCGCTCTCGGGCCCCTACGATCTCGCCGACACCTGGGACGATCTGCCCGAGCTCACGCGCGAGGCGTTCCGCGTGCGCAGCCATTGCACGACACAGGCCGAGGCCAAGCGCAATGCCGCGACGCTGTCGCTCAAGGGCATTGCGAGCCGCATCACCTGCCCGATGTTCATCGTCACCGGCAAGCTCGACCGCGTCATTCCGTGGCAGGACGCGGAGCGTCTCGCCCGCGACGTCAGCGGACCATGCGAGCTGCTGCTGGTCGAGGACGGCGGCCACGTCGCCAACAACCGCGGCTATCGCTGGCGGCTGCAGAGCGCGGACTGGATGGCGGAGCGGCTGGGGGCGGGGTGAACCTGCAATCCACGACGGCTGAGGCCGATTTTCAGTCGAAGCGCGACCATTCCACGCCACCGGCCAGAAACCGGCCGCGCACACGAAAGGCGGCGCTGCGGGCAAGATCGATCTGGCCGTTGATGATGCGATCCAGCTCCTCGTACCTCATCCGCTCGACGGGGATCGCCGGATGCGTGTCGAGACTCGTGCGCCCAGCCTTAAAGGCCGCCTCCCAGCGAAGCCAAATATCCCATTGTTCCATGACGAGCTGGAAGGTGCGGTCGTCGATCGGGGTCAGCCGAAAAATATCGCTGTAGTCGTCGGCGGCGTGGTCGAATTCGCATTCGTAGCAATGCGGCTTGCCGTCGAAATCGGCGATGCCTGATCGCGGTCCGTCGTAATAATCGCTGATGGTGTGGATGCGCGCGAGCATCGTGACGAAGGCCGTAACACGTTCACGGCAGCGCGGCAAAAGCGGGGTGGCGCCCGCGCGCCCGTTCTGCAACATTGCGCGCCGAGCCGGGGCTACTTGGAGAAAATTCATGTCCGATCTGATCGCCGTCATTGCGCCGGGCGAGATGGGCGCCGGCATCGGCCAGCGGCTGCACGAGCGCGGGGCGCGGGTCATCACCTCGCTCACCGGGCGCAGCGCCGCGAGCGGCAAGCGGGCCGAGCGCGCCGGCATGGTCGCGGTCGCGACCGATGACGAGATCGTCAAGGCCGATATCATCCTGTCGGTCGTCCCGCCCAAGGACGCGGCCGGCCTCGCGCAACGGCTCAAGCCCGCGATCGCGCGCGCCGCGGCGAAGCCCATCTATGTCGACTGCAACGCGGTCGCGCCGCAGACCGCCGACGAGATCGGCGCGATCCTCGCCGGCAGCGGCGCCCATTACGTCGACGGCGGCATTATCGGGGCGCCGCCGACGCCGACCACGGTCGGCGCGCGGCTCTACGTCTCGGGCGAGCGCGCGCGCGACGTGATGCGGCTCAATTCCTGCGGGCTCGACGTGCGCTTCCTCGACGGCCCGGTGGGCGCGGCCTCCGCCCTCAAGATGTCGTATGCCGGCATCACCAAGGGATTTACCGCGGTGAGCGCGCTGATGATGCTCGGCGCGACCCGCGCCGGCTGCGCCGACATGCTGCACAACGAGTTGAGCGAAAGCCAGGGACCGCTGCTCGCCTGGCTCGGCCGCCAGATGCCGAAGATGCCGCCCAAGGCGTATCGCTGGGTCGCCGAGATGGAGGAAATCGGCCTCTTCCTCGACGGCATTGCGGGCGGGCGCGCCGCCTACGATTCGATCGCGCAGCTTTACCAGCACATCGCCGACGTGCAGGCGGCGCCGCGCCAGGCGGACGATGTGGTCGCGCAGCTCGATCTCTTCTGCGCGATGGAATCGCCGCCGGCGCGCAAAAGCGCATGAGCGTGAAGGTGGGTGCGCCCACCTTCTACAACAAATCAAGCAACCCGGTCATGCGACGGGGCAGGCGCCTGCACTTCCGCCGCCGAAGTACAGACGCCACCTCTCAAGAAAGCTCGTCCTGTAGGACGTGAATCACTCCTTTGTTCCAATTGATATCGGCGACCATCGCCTTCGTGTTCCCGATCTTGAAATCGTCACCCGCGACGGCGATGTCGAATTTAGTGCCATCATCGACCGCGAGCTTCTGCGGCTCCGCTCCGGTGACGTCCTTCTTCGTGATTCGAGCAGCTGCGTGATGATGGCGGTACCACCGATCGAAAGCATCGCCTTGCTTGTCATTGAGTTCCGTCCAGCTCTTCAGGGTGAGATGCTGCATGGCCTGATCCGAAGGGATCAACAACGTAAACTGGCTTTCCGACGCGAGTTTGGTTCCAATGCCGTATTTTAGCAGCAACCCAGCAGCAAGCGCTGCATTCGCAGCGTTCAGGGCTTCGGCCAACGATCGATCGTCTGGTAGCGAATTTTGCGCAAGGTCGGCCGATTTGTCGCCTGTAAACAACTGCGTGCCGACTTGGCGCACTTTGCCGAAGGCGGCGTCGTACAAGAAGCCAGAAAGAAAGGCTAACAGCCCGATGAATGATGCTGACAATGGAGATGCACCATTTTTGGCTGCCTGAAGATCGGATGTTAGAAGTAGCCCTGCGCTCCCAACGAGATAGATAGAAAACGCCGCGAGCGCTCCTAAGAAAGGACTTACAGCAATCTCTCCCCAAAGCGGGTCATTCTGGCCGCGCCACCACCCGAGTTGGGAGAGACGCAAGACGTTTACCGTAAGCGCTCCAAGTGCTCCCAAAAACAGGCTCACGAACAACGTTTGCGCCGCCGGAGGTTGGCTGAAAAAGGTTGATAGCTGTTGATTATACCAAAGAACGATGCTTCGGTGCGGCGGATTTGATGTCAATAACTTGTTGTGAACCTGCTCGTAGAATTGCTTGAATCTATTGCATTGCACGTTATTGAGGGTGGCAAGGTCCTCATTCCTCATCTCAACGTTCATGTCATCAAGAAATTCGCTATTAGTGAAGCCACCCGTCAGCGCGTCGGTCCATGCGCCATATCGAGCCATTATGTCGTCCAAATCCCGCAGAGGACCTGCGATTTCGTCGCGTTTCTTTGTCAATCGCGACAGTCTCTCTTCAAGTGCTCTAACGGCTTGCAGATGCCATTGATTTTTCGACTCTTCCTGCGCCTCCTTGACGAGCGATTGGAGGTCCGTGCTATTGAGGACTAGGGCCGCATATTTGTTGAGGTCGTTATGGACTTGGTCCATCAAGTCTTTGTATTTCTGATCATCCTTGTTCACGTTCGGCAAAATTTTCCAATAGGTCCTTTCGAAGTCGGAGACAGTAAAGGTTGCCTGATTTATATAATCGACGGCCAGCTTCGCATCGACGAGTCCGGAACCAAGTCTTTTTATCTCGTCAATGAGAGAGCTTTTGATGGTCATGGTTTGATTGTAGTAATCTCTCAACTTATTTTCTTTCTCGACGCTGAAAACCCGGAAGAAGGCGATTTCGTCGCGCTCTGCGCATCGGGTTTCCAGCGATTCGATCGTGAGGGCGAACTGGCGACGTTGCAACACTTGAAGAAATTCGAGACTTGTAACCATCCCCTTGGTGTCGAGTTCCGCGTCGATCGCTCGTCGCGCGATGTAGAAGGAATACCCGTCAAATACGACTTTGAGATCCAGCAAGATGAGCGAGATCAAGACAGCATATTTGAAAAAGCGCACGGCGACGTCGCGATCAATCAACCGTCCATCGCGGCGCCAAGCCCATCCTTTCGAAGCAGTCTCGTTCGGGTTCGCGGACTCCATGTGACGCCCCCCTGCACAGGATTCGGTAGATGTCGTGCCTGCAGATCTGCCCGCTGCATGGCAGCGGGCCCGCAGGGTTGATTATCTGGAGTTGTTCCAGGGGTTGTCAAATCGTAAAATGCATCTTTTCCTGCAATGGGCCCGCTTCACCGCGGCCCAGAGTGGTGCGTGCTGTCGGCGGAAAGTTTCACCGGGAACGGCCATACGCATAAACCCGATATCGCGTTCGCGTCAGGCGGCGGATTCCGGACGATGATGCGGGCGCTGCAACATGGCTGAACGAGACGACGACATCCCCCGTCGGGCGCACTCGGCAAAATCGCGCACCGCTCATCTGCTCGAGCTGGCAGCGATATCACGGCGCGATTTCGTTCCATGGAATCTAGGATTTGCTCTACTTCCGCATCGCCAGCACGCGGTCGACCATCTCGCCGGCCATGCCCAGATAGTTCGCGGGATCGACCAGCTTCGCGAGCTCCTCGCGCGTCATGTGCTTGGCGATCTCCTTGTCTTCGGCCAGGAGATCGAGCAGCGGCCGGCCGGTCGCGATCACCTTGCGGCAGATGTCGTAGACGAGGTCATGCGCGTATTGCCGGCCGAGATGAGGGCCGAGCCCCATCATCACGGCCTCGGAGACGACCAGGCCGCGGGTGATGTCGAGATTGGCGCGCATGCGCCTTTCGTCGACCTGCAGGCCCTCGAGCAGGAACCGGGTCTGCGCCAGCGCGCCGGCCGAGAGCGAAAAAATTTCCGGCAGCACGATCCATTCGATTTCCCACGGGCCGGTCGCCCGCTCGTGGTCCTCGACCATGGCGTCGAGCAGGGCGGCCACGTGCTGGCGCACCACCGAGGTGAGCGCCGTGATGTAGACCGACGAGATCGGGTTGCGCTTCTGCGGCATGGTGCTCGACGAGCCGCGCCCCTCGTGGAACGGCTCGTACACCTCCTCGACCTCGGTCTGCATCATCAGCTTCACGTCGAGCGCGATCTTGCCGCACAGGCCGGTGACGAGGCCGAGGAAGCAGCCGGCCTCGGCGATGCGGTCGCGCACCGTGTGCCAGGCGATCTCGGGCTGGGCGAGATCGAGCTCCTTGGCGAGCTCGACCTGCACCCGCAGGCCGTCCTTGCCGAGCGACGACAGCGTGCCGGCCGCGCCGCCGAACTCGAACACGAGCACGCGCGCGCGCAGCTCGGCGAGGCGCTGCTTCTGCCGCTCGAACGCGGCCAGCATGGTCGCCATCTTGTAGCCGAAGGTGATCGGGACCGCCTGCTGCAGGTTGCTGCGGCCCGCCATCGGGGTGTCGCGATATCGCTTCGCAAGCCCCGCAAGGGCGTCGGAGATGGCGGCGATCTCGGTTTCGATCAGCGACAGCGCCTCGCGGATCTGCATGATCGTCGCACTGTCGGTGATGTCCTGGGTGGTGGCGCCCCAATGGCACCATTCGCCGAGCCCGTCGCGGCACAGCGCGACGAGCTGCTGCACCACTGGCAGCACCGGGTAGCCGATGCGCTCGGTCTGCGTCTTGATCTTGGCGAGATCGAACTGGGTGACATCGCAATGCCTGACGATCTCGTCGCACGCGTTCTGCGGGATGATGCCGAGGCGCGCCTCGGCACGCGCGAGCGCGGCCTCGACGTCGAGATATTTCTGGATGCGGTTGCCGTCGGAAAAGACGCGCCGCATCGGCTCGGTCGAGAAGATGTCGCGGAAAACGGCGGAATCGATGACGCTCGTCGGCATGCCAGGGCCTTTCGGACAGGTCGGGAGGATTGCGGCGGACGCCGCGGGGCGATGATGCCCGAAACGGGGGGTCCGCGCGAGGCTCAGCCGAGCCAGCGGATCGCCAGGATCACGCCGAGCAGCGCGGCGACGATCGTGCCCCGGCCGAATACGAGGGCGAGAAACACGCGTCGGGGCATGTGCGCGGCGCGCATGCGGCCGGACGGCGGCGGCCGCCGATCCGGCGATCCATGCCCGCGATGATGGCTCCACAGCGATCTCTCGCGCCGGCGGCCTTCGTCCGCCGCGCGGGGGGCGCTGAGGGGATAATGCGGCCATGCCTGACCGAGCAGGTCTTGCAGCGCCACGGCTCGACGTTTCCTCAACTCATGGGCGGCCCATGCCGCCGCGGTTCACGCCAAGTGATTAACCTCAGATCATTGGCGCGCGGCCTCGATTGTCAATCAAATGCAGAGATTTTAGAGCAATTATAGTTTGCGGCCCGGACCCGATTCTTGCTCAAATTCAATGGATGCGCCGCAATACTGAGTTTGGAATAAATTGAAACTGATATTTCTCCTTTGCGTCGGACGTCACGCCGACTTATCTACGACTGTCTCTTCAACGAGTACCCGGCTGCCGATGATCGTCTGCTCGTGCAACGTCCTGTCCGATGCCCAGATTCGCGCCGCGGTCGCCGACGCGACGCCGCGGTCGGCTGCCCAGGTCTATGGCTGCCTCGGCTGCAGCCCGCAATGCGGGCGCTGCGTCACCACGATCCGCCGCCTGATGGATGAGACGCTTGGCGCCTGCCCGGCGAACGGGTGCTGCGCCGACAGCGGCGGCTAAAGCGTGATGACGATTCGAGGAAAGGTCATCACGCTTTAGGTTATTGTTTAAGCACGATCTTTTCCGAAACCCGGTATCCACCCCCGATGATGTCGGGGGCAGGCCTTTTCGGGATCCTGACCGAAATCAGGCTCAGTTCTTCGTCGGCGGCACGGCCGTGCTCGCCTTCGGATTCCGCAACATGTCGTAGGCGAGATTGAGCGCCTTGTCGGCCTTGGGATCGGGCGGGATATAGGATTCCAGCTTGGTATCCTTGAGATCCGCCTTGGGCTGCGGCTTGAGATCGTCGGGAAGGTCCTGCGCCGCCTCGACGTCGGGCGAGATGCCTTTCGCCTCGATCAGGTGGCCGGCCGGCGTGACATAGTGTCCGGTCGTGAGATGGATCGCGCCATAGTCTGGCCCGAGCGGAATCAGGGTGCCGACTGATCCCTGGCCGAACGAGCGCGTGCCCACGAGGGTCGCGCGGTGAGCGTCCTGCAGGGCACCGGCGACGACCTCGGCGGCTGCCGCCGAGCCCGCATTGATCAGCACGATCAGCGACTTGCCGTCGGCAAGGTCCCCCGACGTGGCGTGAATGTGCCGGGTATCATCGGTGTTGCGGCCGCGGATCGCGACGATCTCGCCGGAATTGAGAAAATCATCGGCGACCGAGACGGCGTCGTCGAGCGGCCCACCTGGATCGTTGCGCAGGTCGATGACGTACCCCTTGAGCCGATCGGAGGGAACCTGCGCCGCAATGTCGGCGATCGCCTGCTTGAGCTCGGCCGCGGTCTGATCGTCGAATTGCGCGATGCGGATGTAGCCGATCTCGCCGCCTTCGACGCGGGCGCGGACCGAGCGGGTGTCGAGCCGTTCGCGCACGAGCGAGAGCTCGATCGACTTGTCGCGGCCAGGGCGAACGAGGCTCATCCGCAGCGTCGTGCCGCTCTCGCCGCGCAGCTTCTCGGCCATCTGGTAATAGCTCAGCCCCTGCGCCGACTGCCCGTCGAGCTCGGTGATGATGTCGCCTGCCATGATGCCGGCCTTGGCGGCCGGAGAATCGTCGACTGACGCAATGATCTTGGCGAAACCGTCGACCATCGTGAAGGCAATGCCGATGTCGCCGAAATCGCAGTGGGTGATGCACGGCTGCGAATTGTGCAACGTCTTGGCGTCGACGTAGTAGGAATCCTCGAGGCTCGACAGCATGCCGTTGATGGCGGTGCCCATCAGGTCCTTGTCGTTGGGCTTCTCGACATAGTGCTTGCGCACCTGGTCGTAGGCATCGCCGAACACGTCGAGCAGCCGGTAGTTCGTCGGCGTCGCCAGCGTGCCCGTATCAGTGCCGCCGAGCGCCACATAGGACTGGGTGGCGACGAGCGTCAGCGCCATTCCGGCGGCGGTGCCGAGAAGAATCAAAGAGGTCTTGCGCATATCCGGTCTGTTCTCCGTGCCGGACGAGCGGACTCGCCCGTTTCCCGTCAATCTAGCATCGCACCCGCATTTTGGCGAAAATGTAGTAGGGGAGTGGGCGGCAATCGGCAACCGCCCGGCCTACGCGCTTTCCGGCCCTATCTCATTTTCCCGGAAAATGCTCTAGGTTGCGCCCCGCGCGGTCATCATCGGAGGCGGCCATGAAAGGCGACGCCAAGGTCATCGAATATCTCAACAAGGCGCTGCGGCACGAATTGACCGCAGTCAACCAGTATTGGTTGCACTATCGGCTGCTGGAGAACTGGGGCTACCAGACGCTGGCGAAGAAATGGCGCAAGGAATCGATCGAGGAGATGGAGCACGCCGACAAGCTCGTCCATCGCATCATCTTCCTCGACGGCTTCCCCAACATGCAGGTGCTCGATCCCCTGCACATCGGACAGACCGTCAAGGAGGTGCTCGACTGCGACCTCGCGGCCGAAATGTCCGCGCGGGCGCTTTACGAGGAGGCCGCCACCTACTGCCACGGCGCGAAAGATTACGTCACGCGCGACCTGTTCGAGCAGCTGATGCATGACGAGGAAGAGCACATCGACTTCCTCGAGACCCAGCTCGATCTGGTCGCCAAGCTCGGCCTGCAACTCTACGCCCAGCATCACATCGGCGAGCCCGACGAGAAGGACTGACCGGGCCCGGCATCGGCCCCGCGCCAAGTCGAAACATCCGCAGGATCAGGAAGTTGGTGCATGTCCGCCGTCGCGGCCGCGCGCCCCCGTGGGGAGCCGGACACGTCACACCCTGCGCAGAAGGAACAGCCGCAGTCCGGCCATTTCACTGTCCGCAGTCCGGGTAGTCACAAAAAGAGCACACCGTTGCGGGATCGCGCGGCGGAAGGGCGTTCATTGCGCCTGCGCGCTTGTCCCGCCTTGGCGGGCTGCTAGCTTCAGGCGGGGCATGAGTTCCGTCCGGCGTCGCCCCGCGGCGGCCGGACGGTTCAGGCGGTTCGTTGCGTTCGAGAGATCGGTCGTATGCGTCGGTTCTCCGGCACGGAGGGGGTACGAGCTCGTCTTCGCCGCTTGGCGCGCGCCGGCATCTGCCTCGGCGGCGCGCTGGCCTTGTCGGGGTGCTTCCTCACCGAGGACAAGCCCGACCTCAAGCTCGACATCCCCGATTCCTACGTTACCGCCAGCAAGGGGCAGGACTCCGCCCTGCCGCCGCTCGACTGGTGGCGCAACTTTCATTCGCACGAGCTCACGCTGCTGATGGAAGAGTCGCTGACCGCGAACTTCGACATCGCGGCGGCGGTCGCCCGCATCCGGCAGGCCGACGCGGCGGTGCGCATCGCCAACGCGGCGCTGCTGCCGACCCTCGACTTCAACGGCAGCGCCACGCGCTCGCGCGCGTCGACCGCCGGCAGCGGCGGAAGTCGCGGCGGCGGCTCGCCGGTCAGCTCGCTCTACAACGTCAACCTGACGGCGAGCTACACGCTCGACTTCTGGGGCAAGAACCGCGACGCCGTGCTCCTCGCCGACGAGAACGCAATCGCCAGCCGCTACGCCCGCGACGTGGTCGCGCTGACGACGCTGGTGAGCGTCGCCAACGCCTATTTCAACGTCATCGACTCGCAGGACCGCGTGCGTATCGCGCACGAGAACCTCGCAGCCGCGACCAAGATCCTCAACCTGATCAAGCAGCGCGACGTCGCCGGAACCGCCTCGCAACTCGAAGTGTCGCAGCAGGAAAGCCTCGTCGCGACCGTCCGCGCCTCGATCCCGCCGCTCGAGATCACGTTGCGGCAGAGCAAGATGGCGCTCGCCTTGCTGGTCGGCCGCGCGCCCGAGCATTTCAACGTGGCCGGCGGCAGCGCATTTCGGCTGGCCATTCCGCGCGTCGCCCCCGGCCTGCCGTCGGAGCTGATCAACCAGCGGCCGGACATCCGCCAGGCCGAGGCAACCCTGCGCTCGGCGAACTACAGCGTCGAGGAGGCGCGCGCGTCGTTCTTCCCGACAATCGGGCTCACCGGCGAGACCGGCTTCGAGAGCCTGGCGCTGAGCTCGCTGTTCGGGCCCGGTGCCTGGTTCTACACCATGGCGGCAAGCGTCAGCCAACCGGTGTTCCACGGCGGCGCGCTGCTCGGCGCGCTCGAGCAGGCGAAAGGGCTGCAGCTCGAGATGCTGCAGGACTACCGCAAGTCGGTGCTATCGGGCTTCAGCGACGTCGAGCAGGCGCTCATCGGCCTGCAGCAGCAGGCGCTGCACGAGCGTTACCAGCAGGAGGTGGTGCGAACCTCCAAAATAGCCTTCGACATCTCCGTTCAGCGTCTGCAGCAAGGCACGCTCGACATGGTGACGTTGACGCAGACGCAGGAGACCCTGTTCACGGCCCAGGACACGCTCGCCCAGGTGCGCCTCTTGCGCCTGCAGGCGGTCGTGATCCTCTACCAGGCGCTCGGCGGCGGCTGGTCGCCCCCGCCGTCCGACAAAAGCGCGTCAGCCACCCCGCCGCCCCAGGTCACGCCGGCGAACCCCTGACACTCCAGGCGCACGTCCCCCGCCGTTCAGAGACAGGGAGATCGCTCGATCTGGGCCGATCCGCGTTGCCTTGATCGGCGAAAAAGGGCATTGTGCGGCGCGTCAGTAGCGCGGACGGACCCTCGTCCATGGGCATTTTTTAATGCTCCGGAAAGGTGGCTGACATCTCGGCTTTGGAAGCATGGGGCTTGGAGCCGAAGACCGTGTCGCCGACCGCGCGAGAGCCTGCCACATGAACCCTGACCGACGGCGCGTCGACGAATAGTGTCCGCACGCTGGCCGCCAACCCCCGGCTCGGGTAGATTCTACGGTGCAACATGGACGATCGTACCAAGACCGAAGCTTGGCCCGGACAGAGCACGCCGGGACACGCACCCCCGGACCAGGCTCCGCCGCGCCGCGGCGGGCGGGCGGGCAGCGTCATCATCGGTCTTCTTCTGCTGGCTGCGGCGGCGGGCGTCGCCTGGTGGATGTATCCGCGCACGCAGCCGGCCAATCCGCGCGGCGGGCGGTTCGGGGTGCCACCGGTCGCGACCGCCACGGTCACGAGCGGCGACATCAACGTGATGATCAACGCGCTCGGCACCGTCACGTCGCTCGCGACGATCACGATCAAGAGCCAGATCAGCGGCCAGCTCGTCTCGGTCAATTACACCGAAGGCCAGATCGTCAAGAAGGGCGACCAGCTCGCCGAGATCGACTCGCGCCCCTACCAGCTGGCGCTCGCCCAGGGCGAGGGCGCGCTCCGGCGCGACCAGGCGCTGCTGGAGAGCGCCAAGCTCGATCTCGAGCGCTACCAGAATCTCTCCAAGACCAACGCCATTCCGCGCCAGCAGCTCGACCAGCAGGTCGCGCTGGTGAAGCAGGATGAGGGCAACATCATCACCGATCAGGCGCAGATCGACACCGCCAAGCTCAACATCACCTATTGCCACATCATCGCGCCGGTGAACGGCCGAGTCGGGTTGCGCCTGGTCGACGCCGGCAACTATGTGACGCCGACCGACGCCACCGGCCTCGTCGTCATCACCCAGCTGTCGCCGATCAGCGTCATCTTCACGACGGCCGAGGACAATCTGCCCTCGATCCGCGCCCGCCTGAAGACCGGCGCGACGCTCGAGGCCACCGCCTATGACCGCAGCGGCTCGACCAAGCTCGGGGTCGGCACGGTGTCGTCGCTCGACAACCAGATCGACACGACGACCGGCACGCTCAAGCTCCGCGCCCAGTTCGACAACACGGACGGCGGGCTGTTTCCCAACCAGTTCGTCAACATCAAGCTCCTGGTCGACGTGCTGCAAAACACCCCGATCGTGCCGACCAGCGCGATCCAGCGCGGCGCCCCGGGCACGTTCGTCTACCTCGTCGATCCGAAGGCGAGCAAGGTCTCGGTACAGAAGGTCGTGCTCGGGCCGGTCGACGGCGACCGCGTCGCGGTGAAGAGCGGCCTCAAACCGGGCGATCAGGTCGTGATCGACGGCGCCGACAAGCTACGCGACGGCATCGACGTCAAGCTGCCCGGCGCGAACGACAACGCGAGTGCCGCCGCCCCGACGGCCGCGCCGAACGCCGGCCAGCGCAAGCGGCGCGACCGCCAGAATTGATCAGCGAGGCGCACATGTTCCCGTCGGCGACCTCGTCGACTTGCGCATATCCCTGTCGGCGAACCGGTCTCCATTCTGGATCAAGTCCGGGGCAGGCTTTCGCCGAATCATGCGCTGGCGACTTCGCCGCGCGATGCAGTGCGGCGCCATGAGCCCGTCGCGCATTTTCATCTTGCGGCCGGTGGCGACCTCGCTGCTGATGATCGCGATCATGCTGTCGGGCATCGTCGCGTTCCAGTTCCTGCCGCTGTCGGCGCTGCCGGAGGTCGACTACCCGACCATCCAGGTGCAGACCTTCTACCCGGGCGCGAGCCCGGACGTAATGACGTCGTCGGTGACGGCGCCGCTCGAGGTGCAGCTCGGCCAGATGCCCGGCCTGCGGCAGATGAGCTCGGTCAGCTCCTCCGGCGCCTCGGTCATCACGCTGCAGTTCACCTTGACGCTCAGCCTCGACATTGCCGAGCAGGAGGTGCAGGCGGCGATCAATGCGGCCGGCAACCTATTGCCCACGGACCTGCCGGCGCCGCCGATCTACGCCAAGGTCAATCCGGCCGACGCGCCGATCGTGACCCTCGCGCTCACCTCGGAGACGCTGCCGCTGCCGAAGATCGAGGATCTCGCCGAAACCCGCCTCGCGCAGAAGATCTCGCAATTGCCCGGCATCGGCCTCGTCAGCATCAGCGGCGGCCAGCGGCCGGCCGTGCGCGTGCAGGCCGACCTGCGCAAGCTCGCCGCCTATGGGCTCAACATCGACGACCTGCGCACGACGCTCGGCAACGCCAACGTCAATACGCCGAAGGGCAACTTCGACGGCCCGGCGCGCGCCTACACGATCAACGCCAATGACCAGCTGCAGAGCGCCGACGCCTACAAGGACCTGGTCGTCGCCTACAAGAACGGCTCGCCGGTCAAATTGAGCGATGTCGCGACGGTGGTCGAGGGCGCGCAGAACAATTTTCTCGCCGCGTGGATGAACGCGGAGCCGGCCGTCATCCTCAATATCCAGCGCCAGCCGGGCGCCAACGTGATCGAGGTGGCGGACCGCATCAAGGAGCTGCTGCCGCAACTGCAGGCGGGGATGCCGGCGGCAATCGACATCGCCGTGCTCACCGACCGCACAATCACGATCCGCGCCTCGGTGCGCGACGTCGAGTTCGAGCTGGCCCTCGCGGTCCTGCTGGTGGTGGCGGTGATCTTCATCTTTCTGCGCAGCGCGCGCGCCACCGTCATCCCCAGCCTGTCGGTGCCGCTCTCGCTGGTCGGCACCTTCGGCGCCATGTACTTGCTCGGCTTTAGCCTCGACAACCTGTCGCTGATGGCGCTCACCATCGCGTCCGGCTTCGTGGTCGACGACGCGATCGTCGTGATTGAGAACATCTCGCGCTACATCGAGGAGGGCGAGGGTCCGCAGGAGGCGGCCCTGACCGGCTCCGCGCAGGTCGGCTTCACCATCATCTCGTTGACGATCTCGCTGATTGCGGTGCTCATTCCGCTGCTGTTCATGGCCGACGTGGTCGGGCGGCTGTTTCGCGAATTCGCCGTCACGCTCGCGGTCACGATCCTGATCTCGGCGGCGGTGTCGCTCACGCTCGTGCCGATGGCATGTGCCAAGCTGCTCAAGCCCGCCGCAGAGGCGCGCGAGAACCGCTTCCAGCGCTGGAACCGCGAGTGGTTCGACGCCCTCATCCGCGGCTACGGGCACATGCTCACCTGGGTGCTCGACCGCCAGACCGCGACGCTCTTCGTCGCGCTCGCCACCTTCGTGCTGACCGCCGTGCTCTACGTCGTGATCCCGAAGGGCTTCTTTCCGACCCAGGACACCGGCCTCATCCAGGCGATCACCCAGGCGCCGGACTCCGTCTCCTACCGCACCATGGCGGAGCGCCAGCAGGCGCTCGCCGGCGCGATCCTCAAGGACCGCGATGTCGACAGCCTGTCGTCCTTCATCGGCGTCGACGGCGCCAACAACACGCTCAACAGCGGCCGTATTCTGATCAATCTCAAGCCGCCCGAGGCGCGCACGAGCGACATCTCGACGACGATCCGCCGCCTCAAGGACGAGACCGCGCAGGTTTCCGGCATCACGCTCTACATGCAGCCGGTCCAGGACCTGACCATCGACGACGTGATCAGCAAGACCCAGTACCAATTCATCGTCGAGGACGCCAATCCGGCCGAGCTCGCCGACTGGGTTCCGCGCCTCGTCGACAAGCTCAATACCCTGCCGCAGCTCTCCGACGTCGCGTCCGACCTGTCGTCGCGCGGCCTCACGGCCTATCTCGACATCGACCGCGACACCGCCGGCCGCTTCGGCATCACACCGGCGACGATCGACAACGCGCTCTATGACGCCTTCGGCCAGCGCATCGTCTCGACCATCTTCACCAACACCAACCAGTACCGGGTGATCCTCGAAGCCGACCCGAAGCTGCAGCAATCGCTCGCATCGCTCGCCGACATCTACCTCCCGACCTCGACCGGCACCGGCCAGGTGCCGCTGGCTGCGGTGGTCAAGGTGCGCCAGGAGACGGCGCCGCTGCAGGTCAACCACCTCGCCCAGTTTCCGTCCAACACGATCTCGTTCAATCTCGCGCCCAACGCCTCGCTCGGCGAGGCGGTGCAGGCGATCCGCCAGGCCCAGCTCGATATCGGCGTGCCGGCGAGCGTCATCACCAGCTTCCAGGGCGCCGCGCTCGCGTTCCAATCGGCGCTGTCGAACGAGCTCTTCCTCATCCTCGCCGCGATCGTCACCGTCTACATCGTGCTCGGCGTGCTGTACGAAAGCTTCATCCATCCGCTCACGATCCTGTCGACGCTGCCGTCGGCCGGCATCGGCGCGCTGCTTGCGCTGATGCTGGCGGGCGACGACCTCACCATCATCGCGATCATCGGCATCATCCTGCTGATCGGCATCGTCAAGAAGAACGCCATCATGATGATCGACTTCGCGCTCGACGAGCAGCGTAACCACGGCCGCTCGCCGCGCGACGCGATCTACCAGGCCTGCCTGCTGCGCTTCCGTCCGATCCTGATGACCACGATGGCGGCGGTGCTCGGCGCCCTGCCGCTGATGGTCGGCACCGGCGTCGGCTCCGAGCTGCGCCACCCGCTCGGCATCTCGATCGTCGGCGGCCTGTTGCTGAGCCAGGTGCTGACCCTGTT
>Ga0209006_10001014_pt1 | contig 25888 bp, 18 predicted proteins | sample JacPin_JW_Ref_O2_FD_188567 | JGI IMG/M metagenome (GOLD analysis project Ga0209006, IMG submission 188567) | Forest soil microbial communities from Algoma, Ontario, Canada - Jack Pine, Ontario site 1_JW_Ref_O2 (SPAdes) (version 2) | ecosystem: Environmental > Terrestrial > Soil > Boreal...
CTGCGTCCAGGTGGACTGGTTCCAGGTGTACCAGGTCTTGCTGGCAGAGTCCTGGCCGTAGATGATCCCCTTCGCGAGTTCCAGCGCGCCGGTGGCGGTGCCGCCGTTCATCAGATTGCCGTTCTCGTCGGCATCGCCATTCGCAGCGACAGTATAGAGGTTGCCGGCGGTATCCTTGAACGAGCCAACACCGGGCTTGATCAGCACAGGATTGGTCGTCGTGACGGGCGGGGTCGTCACGGGCGGGGTCGTGCCGCCACCAGTCAGGGTGCCAGTCTTCTGGGACAGCCAAGGCTGGATATCAACGCCGACCGGCGTCAGCTGGGTGCCGGCAGGGTTCAGGAAGGCAGAGTCGGCGCCGTCGGGGTGGTTGCCGTTGTCCATTGCCCAGAAGACCGCACCGGCCTGGCCGGCGTCGTTGGCGGCGAGGACGGACGAGATGACGGTCATGCCCTGCGGGTCGGCGGTGAAGCCGTCGAGAGCGTTGCCGAATTCATCGATGGACGGGAACAGACCTTTCTGCAGTGCGCCCTGGATCTCGCTCTGGACGTACTGTCCGGCGCCATTCGGGTCGTTGACGCCGTAGTAGATGTGCGGCGTGGCGAACAGCCCGGCGGTGCCGACCGCAGCGGTGACGGTCGGGATGTTGGACTGGTCATACCCGCCGACCGGCTGAAGGCCGATAGGGTTGGCGAAGCCGGCGGCGCGGATCGCATTGATGATACCGATCTGGTTCTGCGCGGTTGTCGCCGCGTCGGCGCTCGGCTCGTTTGGCGTCTCGAGAAAGACGAGCGGGTTGCCTTTGAACATCGTCGCCATCTGCTGGTACCAGGCAACGTTGTCGCCGTTTCCGCTATGGTCCTCGATTTCGACGACGACACCCGCGGCGGTGTATTCCTGCACAACCTGCGCAATCGATGCCGCGGAGTCGTTGCCGGAGTCACAGTTCAGTCTGATCGCGGTCAGACCGGGGTAGTCCTTCAGGACGTTCCCGAAGCCCTGGAGTGCATCTTGCACGCCCGCATTCAGGCCACGCATGGTCCACGGAGTGCCGTTGGGAGCGACGAAGCCACCGCTGGCGGTTACTGTGAAATTGGAAGTTGCCATAAGATTCTATTCCTAATATCTGGACGCGGATGACCCGCGCGTGAGTTGCGATTCGTTGCCATAGGCGACTATTTATGGAGAGAAATTCGCCCTACACTGAGTATTCGTGTGTATTAATGTTTTTATCGAAACATGGTGCGCATGGCGTTTGAAGGGGCGCTCTGCGGTAGATCGGCATGGGTGAGTCTCGATTGGGTCATCGCCTCGCGCCCTGTTCTCGCCATCACTGTTTCGTGATCTGGTATTTATATACCTCACGCAAAGTTGATTAGCAAGCCAAAAGGCAAATGGACACCAACAATTAAAATTCGAATTAATGTCGGTGTATTTAGACAAATTGGTGATGACACATGCAATGCCATGGACTCAACTGCCGGCATACTCAATCTGTTCAGGTTGATATTTCGGCGCGATAGCCACAGCGGGGCGACCTTGCTGCTGTGAGAGCGCACTCACATTCCGACAGCGCGCCTGACGGAAGCAGCTGTGGCCAGCCTGTCCGTGGCGATGCGAGTCCCAACCGGTGGGCGTCGCGGAGAACCCGCGACGCCCAAAACCCCGACTTTCGACTTATTTCGGCTACTCGCAGCTGCCGATGAGCGGTGACACCTTGAGGCACACTGGCCAGTGCCTCCGAGCGACGGGGGACACATCAGCCGCATTCATCGCCGAGCAGGGATACGCGCGCGCCACACGAAAGGTACACGATGATGGCAGAGGTGGCCGGCCAAATTCGGACAGGTCCATAAGTGGAAATTCTGCCTGAGGGCGGCGAGGATGCCGCAGATCAGGAGCGACCATGACGAGACGAACACGCCGGACCCATGCACCGGGTTTCAAGGCCAAGGAGGCGTTGGCCGCCATTACTAAGGGAGAGCAAACGCTGGCCGAGTTGGCCCAGCAGTGTATGGCGGTCGGTCAAATACGAGGAAGTCTATCTGCACGCCTGTGATAGTGTTGGCCAGGGCCCGCAGGTCTGCGAACCGATTGTTGTGGTCCGCCCTCGGGCGGATAATCCGATGCTGTCCAACGGGTAGCATGCGATCCAGCAACGGTATGACGCCGCAACCTCCGCGGAAGGCACAACACACAGCGTTCGTCCCGTCAGTCAGGCCTTCGCCCCGATCATGCTGTCCAGTGCTTCGGTGATCGAGCCGAAGTGGCGGCTGCGGCCGATCAACGGCTGCAGGATGATATCGCTGGCGGAGCGCCAAAGGTTGCACCGCCTGAGCGGGCTGCCTTTGGCATAGAACGCGACGACTTCTTCGTATTCCTCGCCCTCCACCCAATGATCGAGCTCGACGACCATGTGGACGTTATGGAATTCAGCCCAGCCTTGAAGGAGCATGAGGTCGGAGATCTCGAAGGCGAGACCAAGGGGTGGCTTGGGGTTAATCCGTAGGATTTCCATAGGGAATTCCGATCCTCTGCAGGCGGACGCTACATGCATCCACGATTGGCGACATCACGGTACCAAATTTATTGCTGGGATATTCCTGGTTTCAATGAAGCTCGCACGAGCGGAACCGCTCCGAGTTCAGGTCCACCCACCCGAAACGGGCGGAGAGGGCCCTCTCCGCCACCAGGAACCTGGTGAACGTTTCGACGCGGTTGCCAGTACCAGCCTTGGCGGCCTCGTAGTCGCTCATGGCCGTATTAGGCATTGATCAGGTTGTTATCGGTCATGTTTTGCTCCTGGCTCCAATGAGCGGTGGCCGCTGCACATCACACTGCCAACAGCAGCGTCACGTGTGCCTCATCATCAGCCTGGGGTAAGGCAATCGAACGTGCGATCGCCCGCTCGATGCGCCGTTGGTCCGCGGGGTCAGGTGCTCTATCGCGGCAATTGAAGAACACCCGGGTTACACGGTGCGGTTCGATCAAGGTGGAGATTACCGACATGGCAGCTTCTCCACTTAATGGATCGTGACGATACCGAGGCCGCGCGTGGCGGCCATCTCCACTGCTGTCTCGACGTCGTCGACCACCACAAGGGGGGTCCCGTCGGCGCGGTAGAGCACGAAGGCCTGCTCGCCATCACATATGGCGGTCCTCAGGTACACCGCCTGGCGCGTGCCGAGGTGGAGCAACTGCTCGTGGGTAATTTGCCGCAGCGCCGCGGTCGTGTGATCGCCGGCACCGATCATTGTCCTGCCGGGTTCGCTCAGTGGGTGCACGCTCATGACGGCCGATCCTTCTTTCACCGAGACGGTAAGATTGATTTCGCTTCGGGCGCCGGCCTGCCCGTTGTCAAACCACGAGCGGCACGAGCGCCGCCCAGCCAGCCAACAACCCGAGTGCCACCCCGATTGCGGTGAGGTATGCACGCACCGTCAGTATCCGCTGCGCGAGAGATGCGACCGCTGCTCGACGGGTGCCGCGTAGCGTGGCGGGCAAGCGGTGACGCTCCGGGTGGCCAGGAACCCTGCCAAGAGGCGCTCGGCTTCGCCGGGCTGCATGGCCGGCAGGCTCTTGCAGCGTAGCCGGTGGGCATTGGCCTTCGCGGGCGGCGCGCCGAAGAAACTCGATTTGTGATGCATGTCCCGCGTCCTTCGCGACCAGGGGTGAAGTGGCGAGGGATTGTTAGCTCACGGGTTCGTGAACATGCAAGCATAAACTCACGAAATAGTGATCACTTCTTCGATCTCCATCAGTAATGTATCGTATTATTAACAATAGGCGCCTATCCACTACGGCTGATCAACTCCGCCCATTGAATCGCCCGCGAATAATGGCCCGTTCCCGCGCTGGTTGTGGCAGATGAGGCAAGGCACAGGAGGCACCCGGGATGGATGTCGAGGCGGTAAGGCTCAAGGCCGAGGTGATGGCGCTCAGATTCGTGGTCGTGTCTCTGATCGAGGCGCTGCCCGAGGCGCAGAAAGTCACAATGTGTGCAAACTTGACGTCATTCGCCGCGGCATCGGATAGTCACAAAGCCGATTTTCCCGCCTTCAGTATTGGGGAGGAGGCGACCAATCAGATGAACGACTGCCTGAAGCAGATTGTCGAATTGGTATCTCAATTCCAGGCAATCAGGAGCCGGGCAGAGGCCGAGACAACACGAGCCAATTAACGAACAAGCAGCCCTTTCAGGCGCTGGCTGGAACCTCTGGCGCTCCGCCAGCGGTGTCGTCCTGCAATCGCTGAGCGGCCGCAGCCGCCACTTCGGCTCGGTCGCCTAAGCGCTGGACAACGCGATCCGGGCAGAGGTCCGACTGTCAGGGGCGAACGCTTCTCCACCGGTGTCGTCCGCGCAGTGGTCTTACGTAACGCCGTGCGCGACGATGGCAGCGCGTCGTCTATCTGGCGGAGACGGGGAAGCCCTGGCGACCGCGGTTGCGTCTTGGCTTCGCCTCCTGCACCTTGGGTTCCTCAACTTTAGGCGCTTTGTTCGGTGCCACCTCGTCCCGCGGTGGTAGCACCCTCTTGCGCCGCCCGCGGCCTTTTGAGTCCGCTTGTGGCATCAGTGTAGCCTCCACGACCGGCCTGAGCTCAACCTGCTGCTCGACCGGACGGGCGAGGAAGACTTCAGATACTTCTTGCACAATCGCCGGCTCAAGCCCGCGCATGCATGCGAAATTGCGCGGGCAATCTTCCTGTCGCGCAAGATAACACGGACTGCAGGTCATATTTCGCCGCAGAGCCACGGCGCGGTTGCCGATCGGACCCCATTCGATTGCGTCCACCACGCCCGAGTGGATGCCAATCGTCGGCACGCCAAGGGCGGCGGCAATGTGCTTCGGGCCGGAGTTGTTGCCGACGTAGAGCGCGCATGCGGACAACAGCGCGGGCAACTCGCGCAATGGCGTTTTGCCAACCAGTGAAACCACGGAGTCGCGATGCACGATCTGGTCGAGCACCTGTACGGCCAATTCAGCCTCTTCCGGGCCGCCTATCAGCACCGCATTGACCGCGTTCTTCTCCACCAACAGGTCGATCAACGAGGCAAAATGCTCCGCTGGCCATTGCCGCATCGCGTTACCGACCCCCGGGTGCACTGCAACCACCGGCTTGACAAACAATGCGCGCGCATCGTCCTCGAGGCAGTCGGGGGGTCCTTCACTCGACGTCGCCACATCAAGTCGGGTTCGCCCCACGGCAGCCGCCGTGCCGATCGCCTCCACCAGATTGATTAGATCATCGGTGACATGGCTGCGCTTTCGCTGCAGGTTTTTGTCACCCTCCCACTCCAGCGCGACATCCAGGAATGGGAACTGCCCCATGTAGTCGTAGCCGGCGAGGAATCGTGCCGGCGTGTGGCGCAGCACATCCCGGGTGTCCAGATGCTTGCGTAGATCTACCGCGATGTCGAAGCGATACGGCGCAAGTTGCTCCCTCAGTGCCTTGTAATCTTCCTGACTGATCCCCCGCTGTCCGAGGCCGGAAATCGGATTGAAGAACTCGAATTCGATAAACTCATCGACGCAATCCAGCGTCGCGGCAAGGGTGCGTGCGCCGCGGCTCGCCAACACATGAATCGAGGCCGCCGGAAATATCTGCTTCAGCCGGCGGATAGCCGGGATCGCAGTTATGAAGTCACCAATGTGATCCAACTTCACCACCAGGATCCGCTTGATCTCGTCATGGCAAAACAGTGGGTGACCGGCGAACACCGTCTGCACCGGCTCGTCATCTGGACGATAGTCATCCGAATGTCGGGTCAGGCGCGAACTGAAATAGGGATCGCCGGACGTAAACAGCGTCTTCCATCGTGCCTCGAAATGGCTGTGATCGAACGTATCCGGCAGCCCGTCGCGGCTGATCGCCTCATGATGAGTCAGAGAGGCATGCGGAGTGAATACGACGAGCTTCCCTGCCTGGTGCGCGCGCAGACAGAAATCCAGGTCGTTGTTGATGATCTTGTAAGTCTCGTCGAATCCATCGAGCGCCTGAAACATGGTTCGGCGCATCAGCATGCAGGCACCAGTCACCGCGATGACATTGCGCTGTGTCAGAGCGAGACCAAAATAGCCCGGTTCATCGGACGTGGCGAAGCGAAATGCGTGGCGTGCGATACCGGGGGCGGCGAGGAACATGCCTGCGTGCTGCACTTTGCTGTCCGGATACAAGAGCTGGGGTCCGACCACGGCGACCTCCGGCCGCTGCACATGTTCCAGCATCGCGTCCAGCCAGTTCGGTTGCGTGATCTCGATGTCGTCGTTTAGGAACAGCAAGTACTCACCGGCTGCCACCGCCGCACCGCAATTGTTGAAATGCGACCAGTTGAATGCATCTGGCATTGGAACTAACTTATCAGAATTCTGCTTCAGCCAGGTCTTCCATGCGATTTGCTTATCGGGAATATTGTCGACGCAGATGATCTCGAAGTTGCGATAGGTGGTGTGCTCGCGTAGCGTCTTGATGCAGGTCTCGACGTAGCCCCGAGCTGCGCAGGTCGGAATGATGATTGAGACCATACCGCTCACTGGCTGCGTGCGCCGGAAGCGCCAGGTACCTGGCACCGCGCCAATCAGCACGTCAGCCTCGATGCCGCGCCGCGCAGCGGCACGCGAGAGCGCCGCTGCTTCCATGTCCGCGTCGTCGATTTGCTGCGTTCCCCGCAGACATAGCAGCTTCGACAGGTGATGAATCTGTTTTGCCTGCTCGCTGCAGCGTAAGACTATATCGTATTCGCCGGATTCCAGCAGAGAGCGCGGTGTGACGCCGGTCTTCCCAAGCAGTCCAGTCGAGGCAAACCATGGCCGCCCGATATAGTTGGTCGAGAGCAGCAGGTCGGGAGAAAAATCCGGCTTGAAGAACGGTTCGCGCACCCGGCTTGCGGGACTGATCCGTACTTCGTCGGCATAGAAGAAGTCGGCACCGCGATGCAGGCCGCTGGACAACGCCGTCTCCAGCAGCGCATCACAGCCAAGCTGATCGCCGGGCGACAGGAAACCGACCAGACGCAATACCCTCGATTGGTGCGCGGCGCCGATCGGCTGCGCGAACGCTTCCTCGTCCTGCGGGTCGAGCACGTCGATTTGTTCCGTAAGATCTGCCGCTGCGTCCGCGATCAAGGCGCGCACGTCAGTGCCGGTAGCGGCATCGGCAGTCAGAATCTGTAGCGTCCAGACGCGGTACACCTGCTTGCGCAACGACTCGAGAGTTGCCAACAGGCGCTCGGCTGCGAGCGGTGCTTGCTGGAGCAGCGTCAGACGAAAGCCGGGGCAATGGCCGAGGTTGCCGAGGACCTTATGGGCAACGTCAGCTTCGACCTGGGTCATCCGCCGGCGGATACTGAGGCCGTCGTCCTCTTCCTCGGGCTTCCTGACCTCGATCTTGAAGCGGTGCTCCAGGATTTCGCCGCTTCTCGCCCGCACATTGATCTGCACGACGTGCCCGCCATTGCGCAACGAACGTGGCGGACAGTGGAATGCGTACCCGCTGCGTAGCGAATCAACCCAGTCAGGGAACGCGGCGCCGACATCCTGCCGTGCCAGACCGTAATGGGCGTCGCCAAGGCGCTGGTCGTCCAGCATCACGTCGACGCCCACTATGCCCGAGCGAGCGAGGACCCATCCCTCAATGGTCAGCCGCCCGGTGATCGGTTCAACCACCGCACCGGCAACGACCTTGGGATTGTCGATCTCGAAGCGAAACTGTGGCAGCGGCGAAGGAGGTTGTGGGGGTGGCGCCTCGGGCTGTGGGATCAGGACGGTACGGACTTCCTCGCAGACGTCGTCCAGGCCGTTGCGAACAGCCAGTCTGATGCGGTGCACACCGGCGGGCACGGCGCCAAGGTCCCTGGCGAAACGGAAGCCGGAATACCGCGCCATCGGTATATGGCGATACTCGTCGCCCACGTCGTCGCGCGGCAAACCCAGCTCGGCATCGCCCATCGGTTGGCCATCGAGATGGATGGCGATGGTCGATATGCCAGTGACACAGGCCGCCCAGCCCGCGACATAAAGGTGGCCTTCGACGTCAAGGTCCACCTGATCGCAGGAAAGGTGGATCTCGCGCCGTCGATCCTGTACGCGCTCGGACACCGACAGCGAGGCCGGAATTGGGTTCGACGGCAGCGATCGCAAGCTTGGAGTTCGTACCTTCGAAGTTGCCTGCGGCGCAATGGCCAGTGTGCGAAGCCGCTCCACCGGCAACACGACGTCCTGGGAAAATCCGTTCAGACTGATCGCCCGTACGCGTACTGTCGACATGCCTTCGGTTGTCGCGGCAAGGCGGGTCGAGAGCCAGAATCCAGACGTGCGTGCGTTGGAATAGGCCGGGAACGCGTCGGCCACGTCGTCACGCCTGGAGCCGAACTTTGCCGCACCAATACGCGCCTCGTCGACGTGGACCTGCACTGCCATGATGGTGGTGAGTGACACAGCCCAACCATGCACCAGCAACTGCCCGCGGTTGTCGAGTGCCGCTCGCTCGACATACAGCATCACTGGCGGCTTCACATGAGCGTAGGTCAAGGACGAGCACGTGGGACCGGCGGCGACCGAGATCGGCACCGAACCGGAGGAATCGACCAACAGGTCGAAGCGTTCCTCATATGAGTCGCCATCCTGCATGCGGACAGCAACGACGCAGGTGCGGATGCGGTGTCCCTGATCGCGGGGCAGCGGAAGATTGATGTGGAACACGTACTGCGTCGCGGCGGTGCCATCGGGCAGAACGGTCTGTGCGGCGTGGTTCGCCAGGCCGTACTGCACGCGTCCGACGGCCGTGCCATCCAGTAGCAGGGATGCCTCGTCGATCGGGGCGCTCGAAACGACGCGGCCGCGGATCAACAGGTCGTGGCGGTCATGGATGAAGCCGGAGGTGATGGCAGGATCGATATCAACCTGGATCTGGGGCGGTAGGCGTTTTGTCTTCAGTTCCAGTTCCGCCATCGACGTGGCTGTCCGGTCTCGCTGCTGCCCGCGACGTCGCCCAACCGCACGGTTTGCCTCGTCCGTGGCCTCAGGCGGTTCGCTGGCCGCCACCTCGACAGGACCTTCGCTCTGCGAGGCTTCCACTATCGAAATGGCATCTGCCGCAGGCTCCGCCTGTAATTCGCGCCTGATTTCGCGCGACAGCGTCTTCTGGGTCCTTCTCGATGATCGTGCGCCAGGCCTACGGCTCATGCGCGGACGCTTTCTGGTGTGCCCGCTGGCATGGCGGGAGCCTCCAGCCAGAATACCAACACTGTCTCTCCGATTACGCCGGCATGTCCCAGCGCGGACCATAAATTGATCTAGAACAAGAAATCGGGCGTCGTCCCGCATGCGCGGTACAACATCAGGTGCAGCAGTCTACAGCAGTTGCCCGGATGCGATAATGGGGCGCCGACCAGGGGACATCAACCGGACGATCGAGCGAAGACGAGCATCGTCGCGACCAAAATGTCCGCGGCGACGGCTGCGCGGGAAGAGGCGACCCGGGAAACGACGGTGACGACGAGGCGAAAATGATCGGGTCAGGAGAGGCACCGATGCGCGCCTGGCAATGCCTCGTTTCAGACGGCTGACAGGTATTCCCTCGAAGGTCTGTTCCAGCGCAGACACGCCACCCCAAGTAGACTTTGGCCAACCTATGGCAACGAAAACACCCGGAACAGCCACGTGCCCTGGCCCGGTGAGCGGGCATCAGGACCCTGGACTGCCGCACCGCCATTCTGCGCCGCAACAGCAGGAGTCTGCGCCGCGACACGGGGGGCGGGTGAAGCCTGCTTGCTTGGGATCGAGGTGAACAGCGTGGTCGCCGAGTTGCCGTCGCCATCGCCTGCATAGGCAGAGCCGATGCCAAGGCTGAATATCGCTATGGCGGCACGAAGCAAGATTTTCATGTTCTCTCCTCAAGAGAGCCGTCTAGCGTCGCCCTGACGGCCTGCGCTGGGACGGCGGTCACCACATCCGGAGGTGAGCAGGCCTGATTGACCACCCGGGTGCTGCCCCGGTCTCCGTGATCGACCAGCTTGATTCCACCCCGGTTTCCTCAATCGCCAGTTGGTCCTGCTGGGAATGCCGCAATGCGGCAGCCGTGGTGCCCCAGATGATGGCGGTGAAGGCCAGAGCAGTGAAAACGAACTTCTTCATGGCACGAAACCCAACACGACGAGCTGACTGATCTCGTCCATTGTCAGGTCTTGTGGGGACTGTGGCGCTGTGATGGCCCAGATAACGGCCGTGACGGTCAGAACAGCGAAAACAAACATCGTCATGAGGTTTTCCTCCGCCAGCTCTTTGCCGTGCTTCGCTGACAGGCGGAGATTGCAGCGGACGGAGGCGCGGCGCTGTGAAGCGCTTCGCACCACGAGACAGTATTGTCGCCGGCCGGCGCCGGGGACGGGGCGACAAGGCCTGTCGACCGGTTGTTGAGCCCCAGAGCTTCGGCCGGCGCGGGGACGGATCCCCCGATTGCCAAGGGCGGGAGCAGGTTTGCCGGCGCCCGCTGCGTCCTATGCCGGTTCGGAGCCCGATTCTAGGTCGCGCTTTGTCATGCCGAACTGGCACCCGCGTGGCTCACTTGAAACCTCGCTGGGCTCCCGTGGCCCATGGCCGGCCACCTTGCTGGCGCACACGATGCCAAGTCGATGGTGGCAGTGAGGCCGGTTCACCCGCCCTCAAGCCATGAACGGCACCAAGGCCGCCCAGACGGCGAGCAACACAAGGGCCAATCCAGTTGCAGTGAGGTAGGTGCGCATCGTGTCCTCTCCGTCTCGATCGGGTCAGGATGGCGGTTGGCGCGGCCACGGCGCTGTGACCCAGACAACAGCCTGTTGATATTTGAGCCCGAACCATTCACCTCAGCCTGAGGACGCTGCTGGGTATGATGTCCCGACATGCCGAACGGTGTCGCCGCGAGGGCGACAAGATCTACAACCGGTCGCTCGATCGGTCTCTGAAAGAGGCGGGTTCACCGAGCCGCGCAGCTGCGGTCGGAGATGTCGGAGATGTTCGAGATCAAGCCGGCCACCCGATCCCCGCCCTCGATCAACGTGCCGCCGGCAGAGCACCGTCGGCCAGATAAGCTGCCGCTTCAGGCGACAACCTCGCCGTGGGCTCCTCCATTGCGTCCGCCCGCGCAGCCAATTCGCCGGCGAACTCGAGCAGCCGATCAGCCGCGGGGTCGCCCGTCAGATGGCGCGCGTGCTCACGCACGCGGAGAGCCTGTGCCCGAAGGTTTTCAGGGGTGAGAAGGGAATATGTGCTGTGCTGAGACATGTATTACAGAACGCACTTCCCACGAATGAGCTTTCGAGGGTGAGTCACATTTGACAAGCGGAGCGGCGAGGTGACGGCGGCCGGCGGCGCGGCGAGCTCCCGGCCTGCCGTCTGCACTGCCTGTTAACCCCGGAAATCAGCGGGAGGCGGCCGAGGGCGCATTGCCCGCGCCGTACCGCCGCGCAGAGCCGATCACCGCTGGCCAGCGCTGCCGCTCCGCCGGTGAGCGGCGGCGAGGCGGTCGCCTTGCGCGTATCACGCCGGTTGACGTGAGCGCGGCGCTTGACGTCCTCGGCGCGCAGCCATCCTGGCAGTATGTTCGTCGTCTCCGAGGTGGAAGCCGCCGATCCGCACCGCCTTCGAGCAGCAGGGCGAGTTGGCGGCCGCTTCAACGAACAACCTGTAGTCCGCTGCGGTCACCCAGAGACCAAGCCCTTCCACCCAGGCATGAAGTTCTTGTTCCGCTCCCATCAATCGTCGTGCAGTCCAAAACGCGCATCAGTCAGCTCAAGCTGACCTGTCATGAACCTGAGAAATCGCCTAACCAGCCCCTCTATTTGATAACAGCTCCAGATATCAGCATGATTTTTTGGTCCTCGCGGAAAGTTGGGATATATCCTAAGGGCAACAATCCGTACTCACGACTTTGCGCGTTGCCACCTGGACGCTAGTGCGAAAGGGCAATGCCCAACCGCAAGCGGTATCAAACCCGACGAAAGAGTAGCTGCAACGATTGTGGATAGGCCTCCACAAACGCATGCACGCGATATCCATCGCCTGCTCCATTCTAGTCACTCAAGCGACGGAGCCGTTCCGCCGTAGATGGCTCAACCCGAGCAATCTGGCTCAGTGACGTAAACCGACGTTTGACAATAAGCGTCGCAAGGGGAGGCGCATGTCGAGCGGTTCGCAGGTCGCGATATCCAGTTCTATGCCGACAATATCGCTCGACGGAAGCGCCGCCGGTGCTGGAGGCTCTTCGCTTGTAAACGGTGCGCCGGATACGATCGCGGGGGATTATGCAGAGTTGATCGCTGCAGGTTCGAATTTCTTTCAGGCCAGCGGCGCCAAGATATTCAATATGGACGCCGGCGCGCTTTCTACCGCCTATGTCGGCCAGATTGGCAGGGTTATCCAGGGTGTAACGATTACCGCCGCCATGGTGCAGCGAAACCAACAATTGCTGAACGCTATCGGCGCCTATTGCCGCGCCAACGGCATCTCAATCAACGTTGAGGCCCAACTTACGAACGCACCCTCGAAGGACTGGACTTATCAGTGGCTCGGGCCGGCGGTCGCCGCGGGCCTGCCAATTACCGCTGTCGAAAATGATGATGAAGTTGAAGTAACCCCACCACTTAACGAAGATCTCGCAGCGTCGGCCCAGAACATGGCGGCCATCGTCAAGCAGATTGTTCACTACTATCCGACCGTCAGGATCGGACAATGGGAAGGGCAGGCATCGCTCGCTGTGACCAGCGCCTGGTGGGCGGACTACAATCTTGCGGCGAAGATAGCCGGGTTGCCGGTCATTTCCTATGCCGTCGCCGACACATCCTGGAATGCACCATGGGTGACATCACCAGCGAGCTGGCAGACTTGGCTTAGAGGCCTTTCGGCGCTCGTGCAATCAAATGGGATGCAGCTCAAGGTACTGCTGGACGGCATCAACACTGATGCGAGCGACCAGCAATGGACGGCACAATCGGAACAGCACGCTGCGATGCTCGCGTCACTGAGCGGAGTGACCGTAAACACTTTGCTGGTCCGGACCTGGCAGCATGCACTGCCAGATGCGATCCTGCCGATCAATCAGCCAACAACCGTTGGCAACGATGCTGCAGAAATCGCAGCGATTTATCCTCTCTACCAAACAGGTAATATTACCGCGCAGGGCGCGGCCACGCTAACCACCTTGCCCCAGGTCATCGTCACTACCGCTTCGACAACTGCAATTCAGCCGCCGTCGTTGGACCTGGCAGCAGGGGATATAGCAGTCGGGGCGAGGGTGGCTGTCGTCCTGATCGATGAGACCGGCGTCCTGTCCGCCGCTGCCCAAGGAACCGGAACGGTTCTGGGTGCTGGCACGAATGACCTGATCCTTAATGGCACGTCCGCCGAAGTCATGGCCGAGCTGAAGACGCTCACACTGACCGAGACAGTAAACGGTCCCGACTCTATCGATATCGAGGCGTTCGGTGTGAATGGGCGCCTCGCCGACGCGCAGATCGCGGTCCTCGCATTGCCGGCCGGCCACGGTATCGGAGCGCGAAGCTACAGTTTCTTACCGCAGGTCGCCGTTCAACCCTGGATTTCATCATCCGCCACCGTTGCGAGCAGTGGCCTCATGACGTCCGAGAGCTTTGTCTGGAATAGCGCGGTCCAAAACGTGGCAACTGGCGCTTACCAGCTCATCAAGACAGATTCCATCCATGAACCGTTGGCCACACTCGGGGACAGCATCGTCAACGGTATCGTCCAGCAGTCGATGGTCAATGATGAGAGTCTACCCATCGGCCTTTCCGCATTCAATCCTTCGGCGTTCGATCCAGCTGCACAGATCTCCTCGATCAACGTCTTGAACACCACGATGACGTACGGGCCGAGGGGCAAGCTGCAAACAATCGTGGATACGCTTGCACCCACGACTCCAACAGCCAACGTTATGGGCGGTACGCTGCCCAACTATTTCGTCACGGGCGGTTCTCAGGTTACGCAATTCAACACGGGTGACAATCCGAACTGGCAGTCAAGCTGGAGTAGCCAATTCGAGTCTGTCACCACGAGCTACGGCAGCGATCACCAGATCCTCGAGCAAATGTTCTTGTGCGGCTCCAGTAATCACTATCTTGTACTCGATAATGTCTTCGATCCGTACACCGGCGCGTTGTGGGAGCAGTACCAAACGAGCCTGCCTCCAGGTCCGAATGCCACATTCATGACGGGGAACGAGTACATCACGGAATTCAATACGGGCGACAATCCGAACTGGGACTACCACGATTGGGGCAATAACGGGCAGGTCACTGTGACCTGGCAGGACTATTACGCCAGCGCCGTCACGACTTCGCCACCTGCGAATGCCGGTCTTAACCCCGATCTTGTCATCGGAGGTGGGTCTTTCGGCACCGTAAGCGGTACAATGACGTCCGACCTGTTCCTGCAAAGCGATGCTGGTGTCACCACAATCTGGCAACTTAATGGGTCGTCGCTGACCGCGAGTGGTGTGGTTGGTCTAAACCCCGGCCGAGACTGGCATATTTATGGCCTCGGAGATTTCTTCGGTGACGGCGACACAGACATCCTGTGGCAGAACAGCGACGGATCTCCCTCGATCTGGGACATGAAGGGCCAGACAATTGCCGGGGGTGGTTTGATCGGGTTGAACCCCGGCCCCGATTGGCAGATCAAGGGGACTGGTAATTTCTTTGGAACCGGCACGTCCGATATCCTATGGCAGAATACCGATGGCTCTGCCTCGATCTGGGACATGAAGGGCTCGACGATCTCCGGGGGCGCCGTAATCGGATTGAATCCCGGCCCCGATTGGCAGATCAAGGGCACCGGCGATTTGTTTAGAGACGGCCATGCCGACATCCTGTGGCAGAACACTAATGGATCGGTCGCTATTTGGGATATGCTGGGCACTGCCATCGATGGTGGCGGGATCATCGGCCTAAACCCGGGTGCGAACTGGCACATCGGAGGCGTAGGCAACTTCTTCGGCAATGGCAACACCGACATCGCCTGGCAGAACGATGATGGGTCGGTAGCGATTTGGGACATGAACGGCGATACGATCGCGGCGGGTGGAGTCGTCGGCTTGAATCCGGGTCCTGCCTGGCATCTCACGGGGACTGGTAACTTCTTTGGGCAGGGAAACAATAGCCTGGAGTTCCAGAACGATGACGGATCCATCGCGGTCTGGGGCATGAAGGGGACCACCATCGCGGAAGGCGGCGTAATTTCTGTGAACCCAGGAACGTCTTGGCATGCCTTTGGTACCGCCGACGGAATGCATTTCATCAATGGTGAATCTGGTAACCAGGCTCTGGCGGCAACAGCGCAACCGGATGAGTTCGTGCTGTCATCATTCGCGTCCGGTTCGCATACGATCACCGGCTTCGATGTGGGACACGATATTGTGGAACTGAGCCGGACGCTCTTTTCCGACTTCGCCGATGTGCAAGCCCATGCGATGGCCTTGGGTGGCGGCACGCTTATCGATCTGGATCCCCCTGGTTCCCACTTCGGCGCGATCCCTCCGGTATCGACACTGTTGCTGCAAGGCGTCTCGCCCGACAGCCTACACGCAAACAACTTCGCTTTAGTCTAACGGATGGACGTACCGTTCTGCGACTGCAATTACAGCGTAACTCCTTCAGTTTTGGGCCCGTCCGATTTTAGCTTGACCACAGACCGCGCCACACCTGTTCACCACCCTATGGAGACAGGCCCTCGGCATAGTCAGCGAGCAGGATGCGCCGCCTCCGCATCCGCTGTCGCGACGGGAAACTCCAGCATCTTCAGATATGCGCGATATGCAATGCGATAGTCATACCGCGTAGCGAAGCACCGCGCCGATGCCCCGATCCGCTTCCTTTCGGCATCATCGGCGAGCAGCCCCACGATCCGTTCCGGATAGCGGTCCAGATCGTCCTCGATTACCGCCTCGATGCCTGATGTCACCTCCAGCCCCCGGAATGCCGCAACCGTACCGAGCACCACCTTGCCTCCGGCCATCGCCTCGATGGTCTTCAGTGAGGTTCCGGTGCCGAACGGCAGCGGAATCGGCACCAGATCCGCCAACGCGTACAACGCCAGCAGCAGGGTATCGTCGACGCGCCCGAGCGCCAGAAGGTTTCCGTCGCGTCCCGGCGGCGCGCAGCCCCCTGCAATCACAAAACCAATATCGGCCGCTTCCGCCATCCCGTGCATTCGACGCGCCAGGTCGCGGATGCGGGCGGCCGCGATCACATTTGGTTCGTGCAGGCTGCCGACGAACAGGCATATGTGACCCGCCGGAAGCCGCAGTCCGTACTGTTCGGCGACGATGCTGCGCGGTTCCGACAGTCGATCCAGATCGAACAGGCGGCTATCGGCCGGATTGGGCGCCAGTTCCACCCGCAGCCCGACATCGCACAGCGTTGCCTGATCGCTCGACGAGACGGCGACCAACCGATCGGCCATGCCGAACGCCTCGCGTTCGAAACGCCACGTCAGTTTCTTCATCGCCGGCGCGTCGGAGATCTGTGTGGCCATGATGTCGTGCACCGTCAGCACGACGCGCTTGCCCTCCTGCCGCGCGATCGGTCCCACCACGCTCATCCAGAACGGATATTCCAGCAGCACTACGTCGGCCCAACGTACCAAACGGCGGATTCTGCGGCGGAAGCGACCGATGAAGCGCAGGCGGATGAACTGCCAGATGATCCAGTCGTGCCGTGCACCGTTGCCAAGTGTGGCGGCTAACGCGATGAACCGCAGCACTGTCCTGACGAGAACTGCGAAGAGCGGTACCCGGCCCAGAGCGCTCACCCGGCAGTCAGCCATGACCGTTGGCGGACGCCTGCCGCTTTGCAATACCCGGATGTCGACACCCCTTGGTGCCAGGAAATCAACCAGCAGGTTGCAGCGACGACTGGCGCCCCCTTGCTGCTCGACAAAATCTTCCCATGGGTAGAAAAGCGCTATCCGCCGCGGCGTGGCGCCGGTGCGCGGCGATCCCGGTGAGGCGATCGCCTGAAACAGCGCCTGCGGATTGTGCTGCTCCAACCACCGCTTGCGGTTGCCGCGCGCCCTTTTGGACAGCGGGACCAGGTCCGCCGCGGCCTGCCGGATCGCACAAGCCAAGACCGCAGCATTACGCTCATCGCACAGCACGCCCGCGCCATGCGTCGCAAGCTGGTCACTCATCCAACTGTCGCGAGTGGCAATCACGGGCTTGCCGGCGGCGAGAGCCTCCATGAACACGCCGGACGTGCGTGCGGTGTAGATGGATCGCCAGTAGGGCAACAGCACGATGTCGGCCTGGTGCAACTGCCGGTAATATGCCTCCGAGCCCAGCATCTCCATCAGCAGCTCGCAGTGCGGCAGGCGCTCTGCGCGGAAGGCGGCGATTGCGCGGGCGACTTCAGGCGTGGGATCGTTACATTGAAGGACGAACTGGAAGCGCTCGCCGAAACCATCGCGGTGCAGAATGCGGATGGCATCGAGTATCTCGTAGATACCCTTCTCATCGCGGGCGCTGCCAAGGCTGACGAACCGGCACCGCTGTGCCGGATCGGGCGGCCGCGCCGCGCCGTCGCACACTTCCGGCGGTACGTGCGGGATCGGCAGCACCTCGATCGGCAATGTGGTAAGTTCCTCGAGCAGGTCCCGAAGTCGCTCGCTGTCAGTTGCGAGACGCACGCCGCGTCGCTCTGCGATGCGTTCCAGGAGATGGAACGAGCAGACTGCCACCGCCGAACGATAGAAATCCGGCTGATAGCGCAACAGATAAACGAACGTGAGGGACCGTTTCCGGCCCAACAACAGCGGCAATAGCGCAAGGCCGAGGATCTGCCGGTCGATGAAGCTGTGCACGAAGACGATGGAGTGTGGCGGCAACCGTCGCGCCCTGGAAGCCAGGGTCAAAAGGAAGAGAAGGTTTGCCGGGAGCTTTGCCAGTGCCCGACCGAGCCAGGTAGCATGGCGACGCCTGCCCCACATGTCTTCTGCAAAAGCCGGTTCCACTCCCGCCTGTTCGGCGATCTGTCGTTCGACGATCCTGTGGGCAAGGATCAACGGCACGTAGCCGTTCTGGCTCGCAGCGTGCGCCACTGCCGCATCGTATACGAAATGATGTCCGACGAGGTTCTTCAGTGTCGGGTCGACGATGCAGAACGTCGGTCCCTGCGAGCCAGCCACCTTCTGCGTCATGCGCACCTTCTCACCGACCCGTCATGCCAAGTCAACGCGGTGGACTCGCTGCTTCTCGCCAGCCCGGACATCCGGCTAGATCGCCGCATTGCAGCCTCCGGAGAAATCGATGACGCCATCGACGTCCTTTCAGCAGGCGGGTGGGGGGTGATGACGGCTCTCCCGGTGGTCCGGGGCTAGCGCGGCTTCCGGCTCGACCTATCAGATGGAGCACTTCGACAGCTGCGTGAGGTCGAGTGTGGTTCTCTCTGAAACCGGGCTGACGGCGTCACACGACGCTGCCCGACCTGCGGCGCAGCACGCAGAGTGAGGCTGACTTAAACCATCACGCCGCATAATTGACGGTCCCACCCAAGCGATGAATCATCCGCTGATCCGTCGCAGCAGACATCGGCAGCCACCCGCACCCCGAAAAGCCTGTCGGCCAGCAATGTCACACGAAGCGTGACTGGAGAAATAGTTGAGATCGAGATCGTGAGACAGTTCCATCGCTCGCAAACAACCTCATCCAAGACCCTGATCATCGTTGACCCGTGCGTGCGGAACTTCATCGGCCATCACCTGGAATACGACGAGGCTCTCGTTCAGGCGGCGGCGCGGGCCGGACTGACGGCAGTGACATTGGGCCACCGCGACATGCTAGCGGAGGTCCAGAAGCGCATCCGTGGCGTAAGGTGTTTCTCCCACGACATTTGGAAGCGCTTTCCTGCCTTGGCGCGGAAATCTCCGCTGCTCGAGGTGCTTTGGTCAAATCTTGGCCATTTCGTCGAGATCTGCCGCGGGCTGTGGCGAGTCCGGCGCATGGACCGACAGAACGCGCGGCCGAGGGAGGGGGTGATCTTCGTCGCGATGCTCACCCTCCACCAGCTGCTTGCGTGGTCATGGTTTGCGGTGCTGTTCGGCCGTCGGTACCGTCCGATCGTCCTGCAGCTCGGATATGAACCGAGCTATTACCAGGGGCCGGGTGCCGATCTGGCGTTCCGGTTGATCGAATGGGCAGTGCGGCACGACCGGGCGCGGCTAGCCACCGACAGTGCGCGCATGGCACAGGCGTACGCGCGCCTTACCCTGGCTCCCATCGACGTCTTTCCGATCCCGCTTACCGGCAGGCAGCCGGAAACTCCACGGCACGACGCCCCCAACACGTCCACCGGCGTCGCGCATCGCGTGCGATTCGTAAGTCTGGGCGGAGCGCGTGACGAAAAGGGAATTTTCGATCTCATCGCTGCAGTCATTGGACTGGAGGAGCAGGGTCAGGCCGGTGGCCTCTCCTTCGTCATTCAGTGCAATACAACCGATCCGGCGATCGATGCAGCCATCGAGGATCTGTCCCGGCGCAACTTATGCTTTGTCGAATTGTTTCGCGCGCCGTTGTCAAGCGATCAGTACAAGGCGCTCCTGGCCAACGCCGACGTGGTGGTGCTGCCCTATACACGGCCGGTCTACGAGGCGCGCAGTTCTGGCGTGTTCGTCGAGGCGGCTGGCGCCGGCAAGCCAATGATCGTCGCCGCCGATACCTGGCTGAGTGACGAACTCTATCGGTTCGGCGCCGGAACCGTATGTCCGGAACGCGATCCTTCTGCGCTTGCCCAGGCGATACTCCACCTTGCGGCAGGTTATTCGGAATATCAACGAGCAGCTCAGGCAAAGCAGCCGGCCTGCCTCGACTGGCACAGTCCGAAGGCTCTGATCGAAGTGCTGATGGGGCGGCGCGCACCGGACGTCACGTCACGCAAAGACATACGCGTCGGCGTGCTCTATCCCTGGGGCGACATCCTGCAGCGCCGCGCGGGCGCCAGCGTGCGGACCAATCTGATGGTTGATTTCCTGCGAGACCATGTCGATCGCATCCGGGTTCTCCAGGATGGTAAGACGCCGACCAGAGAAGACGGCTCCGTGCGATACGAATCGGTCGAGATCGGCGAGCGCAGGCCAGTCTTTCACTGGCTGTTTCAGAAGTACTGGGCGCTTGCCTGCCGCGGGCCGCAGGCCGGGTTGCCCATCTATCTCTGGCACCATCTGCGCCATCGGGGCAATCGGCACTTCCGGTTGCGGATCGACGAACTGGTCCGTTGGGCAGACATCGTGATGCTGGAATACCCTTTTTGGAGCGACGTCGTGACGCCGGCGTGTCGCCGCCATGGCAAGCGGCTGGTACTCACGCATCACGACATGATGCATCTCGTCGCAGCGGACTGCCTTCCGTTGCGTCGTGCGCTGCGCCGTTTTGACATCGCAAGCTCCCTGGCAGCCGATGCGACGGTGACGGTGTCCGAGCAGGATCGACAGACGCTTGCTGCTCTGGGTGTGCCGTCGGCCGAGATCCGCATGCCGGTCGACATCGCGGGTCTTGCTCCATTGGCGAATGGCCAGTCCAGGCAACTGCTGCGCGAACTCTATGATATCGACCTGGGAACCGCACGGGTCGGATTGTTCGTCGGCAGCGCCCATATCCCGAACCGGAAAGCCGCAGCCGAATTACGTCGGTTGGCGCTGAGCGTGGGCGAAAATGACGCGGGGCGCACCCTTCTTTTTGTCGTCGCGGGCAGCTGCGCCGAGCCGGAGCGGTTGCCCAATTTCATCGCACTCGGCAGCGTTGACGCTGTTGCGTTGCAGCTCCTGTATGAGGCGACCAATGTCGTGCTGATTCCGTTGCAGCAGGGCCTCGGCGCCTCGATCAAGACGATTGAGGCGATGGCCGTGGGCAAGCCGGTGATCGGCACCGCTCTTGGCTTCCGGGGATACCCCGTCGTCTCTGGGCGCGATTGCATTGTTGAAGATATGATCGACCGCTTTCCCGATCGGATCCTCGAGCTGCTTGCAATACCCGGACGAGCCGAAACAATGGGCGCCACGGCGCGCGCTTTTGCCGAAGATTACGACTATCACCGTGTGAACGCTGCATACCTGCCGTTGATGGGACTGCCTGACGATACGTCCCCACATGTGGCCTTCACCGACGCTTCACGGCCAGCGACCGCACCGGCAACGTCCTTGTTGCAAATGCTCGCAGAAAAGATTGGTGAACATGGGGCGGTCGATCCGGCGGTTGTCGCGTTTGGACACGATGCACTCGTACGACATGGGATGACGCGCGAATCGGCACTGATGCTCGCCAAAGTCGATGAAACCCGGGGCAACCTGCAAGACGCACTTGCGCATTACACCGAGGCATCGGCGCTGGATCCGACGGACTTTGTGACCCGGCTGGATCGAAGCCGGCTGCTGCACAGGCTCGATCGCGGTGCCGAGGCCGATGCGGAATATCGTCGGGCCATGGCGCTGCATACACGGCAGCTTTGGAAGCTGTCGGGCTGGGCCGGTGGAATGGAGGTTGCCTGGCGATTCTTTTATCAGTCGTTGCCGGACGAGGCGCTGGCGTTATTGCAGCCGATGCTGAGAGCACGAGCCGCGGACGGCGAGGCCAACTACCTTGCGGGGCTGTGCATTCAAAGCAGAGGAGGCAGCCCCGGGGAAACGCTTGCGTACTATGATCGGGCCCTTGCTGCGGGCGTGGACGAATTCTGGGTACGCTATCAACGTGCCCCAATTCTACACCAGCTCGGCCGTTGGGTCGCAGCCATGAGGGACCGGTGGCGCTGCCACGTGCTGCGGCGGAAGGATCCAAGCCTCCCCAAACACGCGTCGGGTGTCTTCAAGCGCGCGCGGGATGATTTCAAGGCCAAGACGTGGCGTCTGTTCTTCGCCGGCAAGCACCGAGCGGTCATCAGACGAGCGCTGCGACAGCTTCGCGACAATCCGAACAGTGGCGAGTGGCACTATCTGGCCGCCCAGGCATTGCATAGTTCGCGGGGCGATGGGCGCGCGACACTGGCGCATTACGACCGAGCGCTGGAGCTCGGCTTCGATCGGTTCTGGGTTCTCTGCAACCGGGGTTACCTGCGCTACGAACGCGGGGATATCGCCGAGGCCGAAGTCGATCTGGCCGCTGCGGTTGCACTACAGCCGGACCACGAAATGGCGTGCACGCGACTGGCGCTGGTGCGGGATGCTCAAATCCAAGACAGTACCTGAACGGACGGCTATCGCTGCCCGGCTTCGGTCGTGAACTCGCCGGCATCCCAGCGGGAGCGAAAGTCGGCATAGGCATTCGCCAGTCCGGCCTTCAGGCTGATCGATGGCGCCCATCCCATCGCGGTCAGTCGGGTCGTGTCCAGCAGCTTGCGCGGGGTACCGTCCGGCTTGCCGGTGTCAAACACGAACCGGCCGGTCCAGCCCACTACTTCGGCGACCAGCGTGGCCAGTTCGGTTATCGAAACTTCCTGTCCGCTGCCGATATTGATCGGGTCAGCATCTTCCCAGGTTTTCAGCAGAAACAGGCAGGCGTCAGCGAGGTCGTCGACATGCAGGAATTCGCGCAACGGTGCACCGGATCCCCAGATCACCACGTGGTCGGCCTTCTCAACCTTCGCCTGATGGATCCGTCGGAGGAGGGCGGCGGCGACGTGGCTGTCGTGCAGATCATAATCGTCGGCCGGACCGTACAGATTGGTGGGCATCACCGAGATCAGATTGAGATCATATTCTCGCCGATAAGCCTGCGCGAGCATGACGCCGGCGATCTTGGCGATCGCGTACCACTGATTGGTTTCCTCCAGCGGGCCGGTCAACAGACTGCTTTCGGGGATCGGCTGCGGCGCCAAGCGGGGATAGATACAGGAGGAACCCAGCAGCAAAACCTTTTCCGCGCCAAATCTACGCGCGGCTTCGACGATGTTCGACTGAATCATGAGGTTGTCGTAGAGAAACTGGGCCGGATAGGTATCGTTGGCCAGGATGCCGCCGACTTTCGCCGCTGCGATCAGGATGAATTCCGGTCGATTCCTTGCGATCCAGTCTTCAGTTTCCGATTGCCGGCGCAGATCCAGCTGCGCGTGCGGTACCGTCAGCAGCACGGCGCCTTCGCCGGCCATTCGTCGCATCAGTGCGGCGCCAACCATGCCGCGATGCCCAGCGACCCAGACGCGCCGGCCGTCCAGTGACAGTGTTCGCGATGCCATCCTGGCCTTCCTCAATCTGTGGCGGCTCGCCGGGCATGGTCCGGCGAGGTCAGCCTGGTCAGGTCGGAAGCGACCATCTCCGTCACCAGTTCGCTGAACGTCACGGTCGGGCACCAGCCGAGCTTCTCGCGTGCCTTGCTTGCGTCGCCCAGCAGCGTTTGCACCTCGGTCGGGCGAAAGTAGCGCGGGTCTACGCGCACCAGAGCCGCGCCGGATGCAGGATCGACGCCAACCTCGTCCACGCCCGCGCCGCGCCAGACAATCCGCCGGCCGACCTCGGCAAAGGCGCGTTCTACGAACTCGCGCACCGAGTGCTCCTCTCCGGTGGCCAGAACAAAATCGTCGGGCTCGGAATGCTGCATGATCCGCCACATGCCTTCGACATAGTCGCGAGCATGGCCCCAGTCGCGGCGGGAATCCAGGTTGCCGAGAAACAACTCGTTTTGGTAGCCAAGATGCATTGCCGCCACCGCGCGGGTGATCTTCCGGGTGACGAATGTCTCGCCACGGATCGGACTCTCGTGGTTGAAAAGCACGCCGTTGCTGGCAAAGATGTTGTAGGCTTCGCGGTAGTTCACGGTGATCCAATAGGCGTACAGCTTTGCCACGCCGTATGGACTGCGCGGATAGAACGGCGTGGTCTCGCGCTGCGGCACTTCCTGCACGAGACCGTACAGTTCCGAGGTTGAAGCCTGGTAGAATTTCGTTGTCTTCTCCAGGCCCAGGATGCGAATTGCTTCGAGCAGGCGCAGTGGACCAAGCGCATCGGCGTTGGCCGTGTATTCTGGTGTCTCGAAGCTGACCTGCACATGGCTCTGGGCCGCGAGGTTGTACACCTCGTCCGGTACGATCTGCTGCAGCAGGCGGATCAGGTTGGTCGAGTCGGTCATGTCGCCGTAATGGAGCACGAGCTTCGGTTCGCCCCGATGCGGGTCCTGATAAAGATGATCGACCCGCTCGGTGTTGAACGAGGACGATCGGCGCTTCAGCCCATGTACTACATAGCCCTTGGCGATCAGCAGTTCTGCCAGATACGCGCCGTCCTGCCCCGTTGTGCCCGTGATCAGGGCGGTTCTAGCCATGGCATGGTCCCCTTCTCCGGCGCCCTCGCGTCGCGCGACCGCTTGCCGCAGCCTGTCGATTGCCTCCCGCCGGTGCAGCGCCGAATGTCGGCCGTAGCGGGTTTTGGCGACGATGCCTAGTCCGGCGAGGCCGGCGCTCGTGTTCTCTGGTCGGACCGGAAAGCCGGCCGAGGAAGGAACGGATATTACAGGTGGCAACATGCACCCGGCGCGAGAGTAGAATGCGATCCGATGTCATCGGCTGACCGGTCCGGACTGATCGGCCCCACACATGGGATCCAGGGCGACCTCGAATATGAGGGTCCGGTCGCCACCAGTGCCCTGAGGCTACACGGTAGGTGTCGGATTGGCCGCTTCACCTACTTCAACTACGGTTGCGAGATTTCGGACACTGACTTCGGGCGCTACTGCTCCGTCGGGCAGAGGTCCATTGTCAATCCCGGCGAGCATCCAACGGACTGGCTTTCAACGCATCCATTCGTTGGCGACGCGTCAGGGATATCATGCGGTATGGCCGGGGAGCCGGCCTATGCCGCAATCGCTGGTGCGACACTCAGTGCTCCCCGGCCAACAAAACGAGTCACGATAGGTCATGATGTGTGGTTGGGAGCCAATTCCGTAGTGCTCTCCGGCGTGGGCATCGGCGACGGCGCTGTCATTGCAGCCGGCGCAGTAGTCAGCCGTGACGTTGCGCCGTTCGCTGTCGTCGCAGGCGTTCCAGCCCGGGTCATCCGCTATCGCTTTTCGCAGGATATGATCAGTCGCCTTGGGCGACTTCGCTGGTGGGATTACGATCTCGGGGCTGTTCGGGATGCAATCGACTATTCAGACCTGGAGCGCGCCGTTTCCATGCTCGAGGCATTGAAGACGCGAGGAACACTGCCGCTGGTCGGAGATCGCTTCGTACGCTTCCAACACACAGAACGCAGCCCCCACAATCCCCCCGGACAAGCAACGCGACAGCCGGCGATGGCCTCGGTCACCTTCGACACCGTGAAAGCGCATGTGAAGCGCGTCGCCAAAAAAGTGCATGCCACCTTGCAAGAATCGTTGACACGAACCAGGTAGCGCTACAACGGCGGGTTGCCCAGCGTCCTGCCGATAGTCACCAAACAGATCGATAGCATCTTTCGCCACGGCGCGAGCGGATCAACCAATCCCCGCCCTCAGCAGTTCTGCCTCTTCGCGACGATGGGGCAACCGAGCACGCGGGTCGTCGTCCAGGAAAGGCACCACGAAATGTCTGCCAAACCTGCGCAACGCGGGATGCCAGCCATAGCGTTCTGCTGTTATCAGCAATGAATGCGCAGCATCCACGTATCTACCAGTATCGACGAGCATCATCGAGATCAGCTCAATATACCAATCGAAGGTCAACGGTACAGGGTCGTCGAATTCTTTCTTGGCGGCCTCAAATCCGTCGGCCAATGCCGTCAACACGGCGGCGTGCAGGTGGGAGGGCTCCTCTGATGTCAGCTCCATGAACTGGTCGATCGGCTTTCCGAAGTAGCCGAAATCATGTCGAAACGAGGCATAGACAGACGTATGACGCCGCAGGATCTGAATATTAGGCAATCCTGGTTTCGCCGTTCCCGAGGTGGCA